>Ga0268262_10004416_pt1 | contig 14548 bp, 15 predicted proteins | sample TergutNc150P3_FD_190354 | JGI IMG/M metagenome (GOLD analysis project Ga0268262, IMG submission 190354) | Nasutitermes corniger P3 segment gut microbial community from laboratory colony in Florida, USA - Nc150 P3 (SPAdes) (version 2) | ecosystem: Host-associated > Arthropoda: Insects >... | reverse complement strand
CTATCTGGGTTCTGTTGTGCAAAACTATCTCCTCTGTTTTGCTTTGCGAAAGAATCACAGAAACGATGAGGGCAATAACGGTCAATAAAACACCCGTCACTGATAGCAGAATTATTCGGAAGGTCATAGAGTGGAGTAATTTCATAGAACAAATTTAGAAAATTCTATTTTAGCCATATATGCCTTACTCCAAGCAAAAAGAGCCCGAAAAATACAAAAAACGGAGTTATAATTGGAAAACAGCCATAGGTTTGCAAGCTGTTGATGGCTTGGTACCTTCGCAGTATTTGCTTGAAGTAGCTAATTTAAATATAAAAGGAGAAATTTCACTAAGAGAAACTCAGAGAAAAATTCAAAATTATTACGAAAACAAACCTCTAAAAACAAAAAAAGAAGAAAGGCAAAGAGAAGCGGATTTAGTATCTTTGAGAATAACAAAACTTCTTTCCAATGATTCTTTCAGTTTATCCCCTGTTCAATTTCTCTCTATTCACAAAAATTTATTTAAAGATATATACAATTTTGCCGGAAAATACAGGACTTACAATATTTCAAAAAGAGAATGGGTTTTAGACGGAGCCTCTGTTATATACGGCAATTACGAGCAGCTTAAAGAAACCCTAGCTTATGACATTGAACAGGAAAAAAATTTCAACTATGCAAAAATAAATTCAAAAAAAATAATTCAGCATTTTTCCAAATTCATAGCAGACTTTTGGCAAATTCATCCTTTTGGCGAAGGCAACACCAGAACCGTTGCAGTTTTTGCCATAAAATATCTGCGAACCTTGGGCTTTATCATAACAAACGAACCATTTGAAAGCAATTCCTGGTATTTCAGAAATGCTTTGGTTAGAGCAAACTATCAAAACTTGAAAGATGGAGTGCACAAAACAATGGATTATTTAGAATCTTTTTTTGAGAATGCTTTGTTGGGGGCTGGACATGAGTTGAGGAATCGTGAGTTGCATATTGGGTGGGAGCCTGTAACTTTTCTACATTCTCCCTAGAGGTTTTTATGACTGAAAAAACAAACTGCAAAGACAAAATGAAACTCAAGTGGCAAAATAAGGATGCCGCTTTTGAAAGTCTGGTTTTAGCTGGTGATATTGGCGGAACCAATACAAATCTGGCATTGGTAGGCAAAAAAGGCGAAAAATTCACCATTGTGGTGGAGGCTGTTTTCCCATCTGGCGAAATTGATGGGCTTGCCGAACCCATAAAGGAGCTTTTCAGCGCGGCAAAGCAAGAGAGAGCAGATTTGGTAGCAAGCAAAGGTTGTGTGTGCGCAGCCGGACCTGTGGCGCAAAATGTGTGCAAAATGACGAATTTAAGTTGGAATATAGACGGCAACGAACTTTCAAAGGAATTAGGCGTAGAGATAAGCGTAATCAACGATTTTCTGGGCATAAGCTACGGCATACCAACTTTGGATGTGAATAATCCCGAACAGATTTTTGCCTTTAAGCACACAGACGGCTCTGTATGCGAGCCTCGCAAGGCAACCAAAGCAGTTATTGGTCCCGGAACAGGTTTGGGCGCGGGATATTTAGCCTGGACTGGCACAAGCTACATTCCAAATTCCTCCGAAGGCGGGCACTTGACTTTTGCTCCCTTTGATGAAGAAAGCCAGTCTTTTAGAGATTATATGGTAAAGCGGCTCGGCGAGGTTCCCGATGTAGAAGTGCTGGTCTCAGGTACAGGAATCCAAAATCTTTACGAATGGCACAGAGACACAAAGGGCTTGCCAAAAAGCGATGCGTGGGCAGAAATTGAAAAAGCAAAGCCAACCGGCAGACCCAAGCTAATTTCCAGACTTTCGGACTCAGACCCTGTTGCTGCTTCCATGCTCCGCCTATTCGTTAAAATGCTGGCTCGCTATGCAGGCGATATTTCCACGTTTCTCTTGCCGTTTGGTGGTTTGTATTTGGCGGGTGGGGTTGCGCAAAAAGAACTTCGCTGGCTTACCATCGATAATCTATTTATGAAATATTACGAAATGGCTTATAACAAAAACATAAAGCCGCTTTTGATGCAAATACCAGTTTATTTGATAAAGGATTATTCCATTAGCTTGTATGGCGCGGCGAATGCCTGCGGCTAGGTTACCTCATCTTCATTGCGCCGCCGCTTTTGGTATTCCTCTGCGGCATAAATGGGCTGGTTGTTGCTTGGCTGTTTTTTTCGCTTGCGACTTGCACGCCAACAACAATGGAAGTGGCAGCATCCACGCCTTCTAGCACTTGGATTTTTGCCCCGTCAGAAAGACCAAGGCTAACTCGCTGAACGACCAAAGAACCATTAGAGCCTAGTACCCAAATTCTATTTTTGCCCTGATTTCCTCGCCTGCCGCCACCATCACGACTTTCGCGACCACCGCCAAAAGGAGCTTCTCCGCCAGGTGGCGGCACATAGCCGGGTGTATTTTCATCTGGCTTGAATTGCAGGGCGCGGAGCGGAATGGTTAAAACTTGCAGAGCCTCTTCAACTATTATATTGCAGTTTGCGGTCATACCGGGCAAAAGTTTTTGCTCTGGATTGTTTGCTTTTATTATAACGGTATAAGTCACAACATTTGAAGATATATTTGGCGAAAGCCTAACCTCTTGTACCTCGCCTGTGAATTTGTCATTTGGAAAAGCATCCACGGAAAATTCAACTTTCTGCCCCGTCTTTACCATTCCAATATCCGCTTCATCAACATCGGCTTTAACCTCCATTTGGGTTAAATCTCTCGCAAGCGTGAACAGGGTTGGAGCGGAAAGCGATGCAGCCACGGTTTGACCCGCTTCCACTGCCCTGCTCAAAACTATGCCGTCTATGGGGCTTTTTATTGTGCAGTTGTCCAAGTCAAGCTCTGCCTGCTCCAAATTGCTCTTTGCGTTTATTAAGCTGTTCTGCGCATTTATATATCTGTATTCTGCGGTTTCCAATTCTGTTTTTGCAACGGAGCCTTTTTCAAAAAGCTCCAATGTTCTTTCGTAAATTCGCTTTTGATATTGCCTCTCATTTTCCGCAGACCTATAAGCGGCTCTTGTTTGCTGAACTCTTGCCTTTGCCTTTAGCGGGTCTATTTGCAAAAGCACCTGCCCCTTCTCAACCTGCTGATTGAAATCCACATAAATTTTGCTAACCGTGCCAGAAACTTCCGTGCCAACATCCACCTGGTCTATTGGCTGCAAACGACCTGTTGCCGTTATGGTTTGAACAATATTTCCTATAATTGGATAAACCGTTTCTAAACTCGCACTCTTTTTTGAATTTTTTTGCTTGTAAAAATAAAAAGCCCCTCCCGCCATTACAATAATTACCAAAACAATTAAAATTTTCCAAGAAAGCTTCATTGTTTAAATGTAGAAATATAGTAAACGCTGATTTACTTGTTAGGCTAGTAGGGAATGGCTAGTGGCTAGTGGGAAAACCACAAAAACCAATATTTCTGGGACGACTACTAGCCACTTACCACTAGCCACTCCCAAACATTTAGTTAATCATTATCTACTTTACTATATTACCCCAATGTCTGTTCTGCACAAGGCTATAGAAAACAATGCTACGGAGGTTCGCAAAGTAACTTTGCTTGGTATGGGTATTAATATATTCCTAACCATATCCAAGTTTCTTGCCGGAATCTTTGGCAATTCACGTGCCTTGGTTGCCGATGCCATTCACAGTTTATCGGATTTAAGCACAGATATTGCAATTCTCATAGGTTCGCACTTTTGGAACCAGCCGCCAGACATAGAACACCCTTACGGGCATCGCCGCATAGAAACTCTTATATCCGTAGCCATAGGATTGGTGCTGGCTTCGGTGGGTTTTCTTTTGGCTTTGGATGCTATAAAATCCTTGAGCGGCGAGCGCAACTCCAGTTTGCCAACGCTGATTGCCGCCGTAATGGCTGTTGTTTCAATAATTGTAAAAGAATGGCTGTATCACTACACGCTGAGAGTGGGCAAGCGTGTTAAAAGTTCCGCCACTATTGCGAATGCGTGGCATCATCGCTCAGATGCTATTAGCTCAATTCCCGTGCTTGTGGCGGTTGTGGTTTCTTTTGCTTTTCCGCAGTGGTTCTTTTTGGATGCTGTTGGAGCTATATTTGTATCTCTATTTATTTTGAAAGCCGCTTTTCACATTGCGAGGCCCGGAATTTCGGAAATTATAGATAGAGGCGCATCAAAAGAAATAGACGATAGACTTATGAAAATGGCTTTGTCTATTCCCGAAGTTAAAAGCGTCCACAATTTGCGCACCCGCTATTCCGGCGGTTTATTATGCGTTGATATGCACATAGTTTTAACTCCAAGCATCTCCCTGCACAACGCACACCTCATTGGCAACAAAGTTAGAGATTCTTTTTTAGCTTCTGATTTGGAGATTATGGAGGTTCTTATACATTTAGACCCTCACGATGACCACGAGGAAGATGAGAGGATAACGGGGCAGCAGTTAGTAAGCTCTTAAAAAACAAAAACCCCCACGCCACGAGGAGTGGAGGTTTGCGTAAAAGCTAAATTAGCTACTTATTAAAAAAGCTTCAAGGTAGCTATTGTTATGCTTGCTGTAGCACCTGTACCTGTACCGGTTTTGGCTTTAACAGCAACAAGGTATGTACCTGAGTTTCCTTTAGCAATGAACACACTGCCTTGTGTTGCTGGTGCCTCAGTATCAACGGTATTCTCATTAAAAAGCGCAGCGAATGGTGCAATCGCAGACTCAGGAACTGATGTTGCAGTTCCTGTCAATAGTGCATTAGCGGCAGCAATTTGGTCTGCAGTTGCTCCAGCTTTTTCTAAAGATATGACATTGCCTACAGCAGTGAATACGCCAGCATAACCTTTACCGCCAACAACAGCATTTGAAAAGATTGCAGCAGTCCAAACCGCATCATCCATAGGATCCTCATCAACATCCTTAAAACCACCAGTATAAACGATGTTAATATTAGGTGCATTTGCGGCTAATTTGGCATTAGCGGATGTATAAGCTACGTTTCCGTCCAAATCAACAAAAGAACCTAAAGTGCTATTCTCACCACCACCAATTTGGAGAGTTCTGATTGGTATAGTTACAGGTGCTGCACCTGAGCAAGTTACGTTAACATCTTTTGAATCTTTTAATGGATCTCCGCTAACGAATGTCACTGTTACTTCAACTTTAAGAGTTTTTGGACCTGCCACTGTGCAAAGAGAAGCCGGAACTCCAACGAAAGTATTGGCAAAACTAACAGCTACTGCTCCCGGAGCTACAATAAGGCCGCCAATTTCATTAGCTGCAAAAGCAACGCTGCCAACGGTTGCGCTAACGCTTGCTATAGTATTACCTTCTGGCGCGGCTGCTACTGCACCAGCAAGGGCGATGGTTTTATCACCGTCGTATGTAGCGCCAAATGGTGTTGTCCAGCTGCCACCAACATCAGTGCCATTGTCATCAGAGCAAGACATTGAAAAAGCGGCTAAACCCGCAGCAGCCACAAGGGCGATTTTTTTGAAAGTAAACATAAGGATCTCCTATTTTTGAAAATTTTCAAGTACAATATAGAAAAATTTCGTGGATTTGTCAAGGGGTTAAGCGACAAATTGTAATAAATTTGTCATTTTTGAGCCTCTGCAGCAAGGTCTTTGCATAGAATAAATAAAAAAACCGCCTGTTTTGCAGGCGGCCAATCAAGAAAAATTTTAATTATTTTCCAGCAGCAGCAGCTTTGGCAGCAGCTTTTGCGGCAGCTTTAGCATCTTCTTTTGCGGCTTCTTTAGCGGCAGCTTTTGCTTCTTCTTTTGCAGCGGCTTTGGCAGCGGCTTTTTCAGCAGGAGCTGGAGCAGCTTTCTTTGCGCCTGGTTTCTTTGAGGCAGCGGCTATGGAGTCTTCGACTCTTTTTGCCTCTTCTGCAGCGGCTATAGAATCTTGGACTCTTTTCTCTGCGGCCAGCTTTTCAGCTTCTGCTTCGGCGGCTAATCTTATCGAATCTGCTCTGGCAGCTTCGATTTTGGCGGCTTCAGCGGCAGCCTTTTCGGCTTCTGCTTTCTTTTTGTCTTCGCCGCAGCCTGTGAAGGCAAGGGCTATTGAAGCAACAATCGCTATTTTAGCAATTTTATTCATTTGAGGATCCTCTCTAGGTTAAAGCTTTGGGGTAGAATATAGAAAAAAATTAGCGTTTTGTCAAGGGTGGGCTTAAATTTTCTACATTCCCCCTATGGCTTTACCAAAAAAATTCCTGTTTTTTCTGTTATTATCCGCTTCTTTAGTTACAGCGGCAGACGGAATGCGCATTGCTCACGTGGATTCAAAGCTTATATTTGAGGGTTACAAAGGCACAAAAAAAGCACAGGAAGAGTATGATAGGCAGGTGGCAAAGTGGGAGCAGCAGGCTAATTTGCTCCAAAAAGAGCTGGGTTATGTGAAAGAAAGGCTGGAAAAGCAAAGCCTTATGATTTCCGATGAGCTTAAAAGGGAATTGGAAGCGGAATATGCCCGCAAAGACACGGAACTTAAAAAATTCATTGAAAAAATCTATGGCAGAAATGGCGAGCTTTTAGCCGAAAACGAAAAGGTGAGCGCTCCCATAATCGCCTTGATAAAAAAAGCCATAACGGAAATAGCCAAAGACGAAGGCTACGATTACGTTTTAGACAGAGCCACAGGCGCAGTGCTTTTTTGGAAATCCGAGAATGACTTAACTCAAAGAGTATTGGACCGCTTAAATGGAAAGTAATCACAGCCACGGACATAGCCACCACGACCACTCGCATTTTGATGTTCAAAATGTGCGAAAAGCCTTTATATGGGGCATTGCGTTAAATATAACTTTTACCGTGGCAGAAGCCATAGTTGGTTATGTGGGCGGTTCGCTCGCAATTTTAGCAGATGCGGGTCACAACTTGGCAGATACGGCAAGCCTTGTGATTGCGCTTTTGGCACTGCGGCTAGCCCTTGCAAAACCCACTCAAAAATACACCTACGGCTACAAAAAAGCAACTATTTTAGCCGCGCTTGCAAATGCGCTTATCCTCATGTTCGCAATAGCCGCCATAGTTTATGAGGCTATTGAGCGAATTTCCTCGCCTGTGGAAATAAATGGAAAGGTTGTTATGATAACTGCGGGCATAGGCATTCTTATAAACGGTTTTACCGCTATGCTGTTTTTCAAGAGCAAGGACGATGATTTGAATGTAAAGGGTGCATATCTGCACCTGATGGCAGATGCTCTTGTGTCTATTGGCGTGGTGATTTCCGGCGCCATAATAATGCTATCGGGTTTTTACTGGATAGACAGCGCGGTTAGCATTTTAGTTGCAGTTGTAATTTTCATAAGCACTTGGGTGTTGTTAAAGCAAACTCTGAGAATCAGCATGGACGGAGTGCCGCACAATATAGACTTCGCAGAGGTCACCGACGAAATAGCAAAGGTAGAGGGCGTTAAAAGCGTTCACCATTTGCATATATGGGCACTCTCCACAACCCAAACCGCATTAACCGCGCATATAGTTTTAAAAAATGAAATATCCCTCAGCGACATTCCAAAAATCAAAGACGAAATTCGTCACGAAGCCTTGCATTTTGGCATAAATCACTGCACACTTGAAACCGAATGCGAAGGCGATAAATGCGAGTGTAAAGAGGATTAGTACTTGCTAGGCTAGTAGCTAGTGGCTAGTGGGGAGTGGTAGAACCTCAAAAACTAGTATTTCTGAGACGACCACTAGCTACTTACCACTAGCTACTCCCAAACATTAAATTAATCATAATTTACATTAAAAAATCACCAAACTAGACTCCCCATAGCTTCTCACCTTTTTAGCCTCGCCTGCCCAAGCTGGCATTGCCCTAGAGGGAACTTCAAAAACGGCGAAGCCGTTTTCATTTAATCTTGGCAAAAAGATTCTTAGGTCTGGATATTCTTTGTTGAATGGTGGGTCTGCGAAAATCAAATCGTATTTTTCTGGGGACTGTGAATTTTGAGCGGCAAAACGCAAAACATCGTTTCTGTGGCAAATAACTTTTTCCGCAATTTTCCATTTCTCTGCGGTTTCTTTTATCGCCTGCAAAAGGCTGCTCGAAATTTCCACCATTGCGGCAGAGCTTGCGCCTCTTGATATGGCTTCAAAGCCCACGGAGCCTGTGCCGGCATATAAATCCAAAACATTGAAACCCTCAACCGAGCCAATAATGTTGAAAAGGGCTTCTCTGGTTTTTGAAGATGTGGGGCGAACATTTTTGTCTTTTATGGGCTGCAAAGCGCGCCCCCGCAAATCGCCTGCTGTTATACGCATTTAGCGGAGAACGAGGGACTCGAACCCCCAAGCCTTACGGCGGCGGTTTTCAAGACCGCTGACTTACCATTAGCCTAGTTCTCCAGATTGTGGAGAAAATATAGTAAAACTAGTCATAATATTTTGCGAAAAATCATGTCCCCTGTCCCATATCCCAAGCGTTTGTATTTTTATATTTTCCCATACGAAAGATATGAAAATTCTATTTATTGGCGGAAATGGCAATATTAGCTGGAATTGTACCCAAGAAGCCCTGAAAAAAGGTTATGAGGTGTGGGTTTTGAACAGAGATAGCGGCTCTGTTATGCGGCGCGAGCTTCCAAAAGAGGTTCGCAGGCTAAAAGCAGATATTGGCGACCCAAATTCAGTGAAAAATATCATAAAAGGCTTGAAATTTGACGTTATAGCGGATTTTATATGTTTTTTGCCAGAACAAGCCAAAGCAGACATTGAGCTTTACGGCAAACTTTGCAAACAGTTCATATTCATCAGCAGTGCCTCTGCCTATCAAAAGCCGTTGGGCGCGGTGCCCATAACGGAAAGCACCCCGCTGAAAAACCCTTATTGGCTATACTCGCGCAACAAAATTTCCTGCGAAGAACTGTTTTTCAAGGAATACAGGGAAAACGATTTTCCCATAACCGTAGTGCGCCCATCGCATACTTATGATACCATTATACCCGCAGCTATGGGCAGCTCCGGTTGGACAAATTCCGCAAGAATGCTCGCTGGCAAGCCCATTATCCTGCACGGAGACGGAACTACGCTATGGACACTCACCCACGCGAAAGATTTTGCAAAAGCGTTTGTTGCCTTGCTTGGAAACGAAGCCGCCATTGGCAACGCTTTTCACATAACAAGCGATGAATGGCTCACTTGGCGGCAAATTTCTGAATGTGTGGCGAATGCCCTTGGAGCGCCAAAACCGAATTTTGTCTGTGTTCCTAGCGAAAAAATAGCTGAAAAAAATCCCGATTTGGGTGCAGGTCTCTTGGGCGACAAAGCTTGGTGTACTATTTTTGACAACTCAAAAATCAAAAAATTCGCCCCGGGCTGGCGGGCTGAAATCCCATTTAGCGAGGGGATAAAACAAACTCTGTCTTGGTTTATGGAGAACAAGGAAAGGCAAAAAATCAATGCTGAATTAGATGCTTTCTTGGACAACCTCGCTTCGCTAACACAACGCACCTAGTTCTGGACACAACGTACTGAAAATAAATAGTTTTTATTGATATTGATGTCACCCCCAGAGACAGACTCCCAGTTGTTGCTTATATCCCAGGAGTAGGCGTTGTAGGCACTGTACTCAGAACTACTCCACCAGCTGCTGTATTCACCATCAAACCAGAAAAGGCCAATTATATCGATGAAGCCGCCCGGCAGAGCCGCAAAACCATACGTGTCCTCGCACGAATTTTCCGCGCCAGAACCGGAAGGTCCGCAATCAATCCAACCTTCTCTCGCCTTCAAATGCTTACCTGCTGTTGAATCACCGCCAACTGATGTCAACAACGCCTCCCATTCGGTATTGCTGGGCAAATGCCAGCCGCCAGAACAAGCTTTCTTTGCCGCTTCCCAGTTGTAAAGTCTGCCGTATTGGGTGCAGTAGGGGTCATAGCATACGCTACCTTCAACATCGCAGTTCAAATTCTCAGCCATCCATGTTTTGCCATCTGGCATTTCAACTTTCTTGTAACCGTTCATATTGCAAGAACCGCCACCGCTAGTGTCATCACCAGATGAGCAGGAAAAGGTGAATGCCAAAGCAAGCACAAAGCCTGCCGCGAGTATGATTTTAGAGGGGATTGTTTTCATTGTGAAATTCTCCGTTAAATTAGGTTTTATTTCTGTTTTTAGAATATATAAAATTATTTCAACGCCGTAACCCATTTTTCAACCAACCCAATGACGGAAAATCAAACCCACAGTTCCGCACCGTAGGGGTGCGATTTATCGCATCCCCCAACCATTAAATTTGAATTGCCCCCGTTATTTAATTCATTTTGTTGTTGGGTATGTATGTTTGAATATTCGGCATCATTCGGTTGTTTGGCACGATAATGTTATGGGCGCGATGAATCGCGCCCCTACGTTCGTATCTCCCCAATTAACGCAAATGCCTATGCCTAGGGTGGAAGCTGTACCATTCTTTCAAGTATTGCCATAAATTTTGAGAATGAGACTATTTCGGTTTGATTATATCTTCCCAAATCCAGTAAATCCAAATCTCCAGTAAGCAAAAAATCCGCATCATTAGCTTTTGCCAAAGAAAGCAAATACAAATCTTTCGCATCTCTCAAATTAGGTTCGTCAATAAGAACAGGATCATCAACGCAATATGTTTTTATCAAATCAAGCGTAATAAGAATGTTTTCCTCATTTTTTATATACTTTCTTACATTTGGTCGCGAACTTACGTCAAGGTATTCCTCTGCAATTTTCGGACTAGTTATAATAGTGACATTCTCATTAGAGAATAAAATATTCAAAGATTTTAATTTTTTGCCAATGGTATAAGAAATCCACAAATTTGCATCAATCACTACTTTATACATTATACGTGCTTTAAATTCCTGCCAGAGCTTCAGCCTTGGCAAGCAGGGTTAAATCTTTTTTCCAATCTCTGTTAGGCTTTCCGTTTTTATTTCCGTACCTAACCATATTGACTTCTTCTTGAATTTCTTCATCGGTAAGAGGAACGTTTTTTGGAGCATTTTTAATTATCTTTTGAATAAGATAGTTCCGGCGTTCCTGCAATTCAGAAGAAACAACCGAAGGTTTTGTTGATATTTTTGTCGCAATCATTGTGGTCATTTTAAACCTCTACTTATAATATACAAATATTACCTACCTTACACTGAACCTCCCCAATTAACGCAAACGCCTCTGCACCCTTAACTCTTACATCTATTCTATCGCCAATTTTGTAATCGCCACGTACGGCAACGGGCTTGTAATTATTAGCTCTGCCGATAAGAGAATTTCTTTTGCCCAGTTCATCTATCAAAATGCTCTGCTCTGTGCCAACGTATTTTATATTGTTTTGCAGGGCACACTCGGTGAAAACCTTTGTAAGCTCTGCGCTTCGCCTGTATTTTTCAAGGCTTGGAATTTGATTTGGCAATGTTGCTGCAAGCGTTCCCTTGCGAGGGACAAAGCGAGTTCTGTTGCAGCCTGTTGGCTTGCTCCATTTTATTAAATCCAAACTTTTTTGAAAATCTTCTTCTGCCTCTCCCGGAAAGCCTACTATTATATCCGTGGAAATTGCAAAGTCGCTGAACTGGGCATAAAAAAAATCTACCAGCTTTTTGTAATCGCCAACTGAATGTTTGCGTTTCATAGCTTGCAAAATTTTATCGCTTCCGCTTTGCACAGGCAAATGCAAAAATCTAAATACTCTTTCATCCCTATAAACTTCCGCAAGTTTTTCTGCATAGCTTAAAGTGTGCCTTGGGTTTCCCATTCCCATTCTTATGCGGTAATCCCCTTTTATTTTTTTCAAAATTTGCATAACAAGCTCGGCTAAGTCTATTCCAATGTCAAAACCGTAGCAAGCGGCATCTTGCGCTGTTAGCCAAATTTCTTTGCAGCCTTCATCTACCAAAGTTTTTGTTTCGCTCACAATTTGCTCCGGCGAATAACTTCGCAACCTTCCTTTCACCATTCTTGTGGAACAAAATGAACAGGCATCCATGCAACCTTCGGCAATGCTCACTATTCCCACAATGGGATTTTTGCGGATTTTTGGAATTCCAAGTTTTGGGGAATGTTCTTTTTGCAAATCCAAAACTATTTCGCCTGCAATTATTTTTTTTATGATTTCTGGAATTCTCTCAAGGGCGTGAGTGCTGGCTATGGAAATTTTTGGGTCAATTTTTTTGAGCGATGCAATTAGCTCAGGCGTTGTGCAACCTGTTACCAGCATTGGAATGTCTGGGTAATTTTCTTTAGCGTTCCTCACCGCCTTCAATGCGGAACTATCGCCTTTAACTGTGCATAAATTCAAAACTATGGCATTTTCTTCGTCATAGCCATTTTTTGAAAGCAAGCCAGCAATCTGTTCGCTTTCGCTTAAATTCGCGCTGCAACCTTGGGATATTATTCGTATCATTTTAATTCTTTACGCAGCGCACAGAAAAGCCCATAACTTTGCGATAGTAGTTGCTCTCGCCAACTTCGTTGATGTTTGCGTTCATATACCTGTAATAAGCTTCCAAACTGTTGCATTCCGTGGATGTCCACCAATTTCCTGCTTCGCCAATAAGACGAAAATTGCCATTAGCAAAACGCCTGCCGCTAGGCAAGGCGCAAAATCCATATTCATCCGTTCCTATTTTGCCAATTCTGTTCCAGCCATTTTTTGATTTCAATTTTTTGCCTGCGTCACTCCCACCAACAGCAAAAATCATATCGTTCCATTCTGCACGGCTTGGCAAATGCCAGCCACTTGGGCAAACCAACCTAGCCGTGTTCCAATCGTATAAGCGTCCGTATTTCTTGCAGTTATATTCATCATCTTCATAGCACCAAGAGTTTCCTGCTTTGTAATTCAGATTTTCTGCAAACCAAGTTAAGGGACCTATAACAACGGTTTTATATGTTTTGTTGTCGCGTATATCTGTAAAATAAACATATTCAATGGTTTTTTCCTCATCTTGCTCTTCAATAGGTTCAGAAAAGCTGTTCAAAATAAAAATGACTATTAATGCCACAAACAAAAAAGCAACCATAATTCCAATAGTTAAAGCTGTGTTTTCTTTTTCTGGCTGCAATGATTTAGTTTGAGCAAGCGGCTCTCCAAATGCAGCATAGCACAAACAATTCAGAGCCTCTTCAGAAAGATTTATATCTATGCCGCGTTCTTTGTATAATTGCCTTATTATTTGCTTCTTGTCGAAATTCCTATTTAAGCTCGCCTGCAATTTTCTATAAAAATTATTTTCCAATATTTCCACAAATAATTTGATGTCGCGCTTGTGCCTTGCAGAATGTTCCGAAAGCAAATGTTCACATTTCTTTGCATCATCTAAAATATCAGTTCCATAAGTAGAAACGAAATTTTTCAATATGTCTGCAAATTCACTTGCCATTTATCCCTCATCTTCCCTTTTGCATATATTCTTTGGTCAAAAGCGCAATGCCAATGGCACCCATTTCACCGGGGTGAATGGGACGAATTGGAGTTAAACCCGTATGTTGCTCAAATGCACGCAGCACGGCATCGTTTTTGAATGTGCCGCCCTGAACCACAACTTTTTTGCCCAGTGAATCCAAATTGCGCAAGCGAACCACTTTTGTGAAAACATTGTCTATAATGGAGCGGCAAATTCCAGCTATTATATCTTCTGGTTTTTTACCATCTCTTTGCTCCGTTATTATGGAACTATTCATAAACACCGTGCAACGGCTGCCTAGCTTTGAGGGATTTTTGGAACGAAACGCCATTTCCGCTATCTGCTCCATTTTAATGCCAAGGCTGCGGGCATAAGTCTCTATAAAGGAGCCGCATCCGCTTGAACACGCCTCATTCAAAATTATGCCCGTCACCACGCCTCCGGCAACAGAAATGGCTTTCATGTCCTGACCGCCAATATCCAATATAAAACTCACATCATCGCATACTTTTTTGGCAGCTTTTGCATGAGCAACTGTTTCAACTGTGTGGTAATCGGCGTGAAGCGCGCGATAAAAGAGCAATTCTCCATATCCTGTTGTTCCAACGCCCAAAATTTCAAGTGTTGTTCCCGCCTCTTTATAACGTTCATTCAATTGAATAAGCGCGCTTTTTAGCACAACAAGGGGGTCACCCTGATTGCCGGAATAAAAACTGTCTATGATTTCTTCATTTTCATTCATCAGCACGAACTTCGTAGTTGTGCTGCCAGCATCTATGCCCAAATATGCCCGCACAATTTCACCTTTCTTCGGCGCCGGATAATTTCCGCCAAATAGCGGATGCTTGTGCATAAATTCGTTTTTTTCCTTTTCACTCTTAAAAAAAGGCTGTGAGGTTTCACTATCGCCTTTGCTTTTTCTGTTTTCGGAAAAATGTTCAAGGGCATGCAAACTTTTCTCTTTGCTGTAGTTGCATTTTTTGCCTTTGTATATTGCGCCAGCAGAAAGAGCGGCTCCCCAGGCAACCAGAATTTCAGAATGCTCTGGCACCAAAACCTGCGAACTCAAAATTCCAAGGCGTTGCTGAAACACCCCAACAAGCGAAGGATTGAAAGTCAAAGGGCCTCCTTCAAAAAGCACAGGAGGCTTAATTTCCATTCCCT
>Ga0268262_10004415_pt1 | contig 14551 bp, 11 predicted proteins | sample TergutNc150P3_FD_190354 | JGI IMG/M metagenome (GOLD analysis project Ga0268262, IMG submission 190354) | Nasutitermes corniger P3 segment gut microbial community from laboratory colony in Florida, USA - Nc150 P3 (SPAdes) (version 2) | ecosystem: Host-associated > Arthropoda: Insects >... | reverse complement strand
CCGATAACAGATAATCCCGGACTATGGGTCAGACGAAGAGCGAAGGCATAACAAAGCTCTATTAATTGTTCTATGGGGAATATTATTAATGTGTATAAAATATTAGGCATTTAAATTATTATTCTTTAACAGTTACTTTAGACCAGTTTGCGGGATCAAAAATATTGTCTTTAACATGAAGCCATTCATTAGGTTTTATACTTCCTTTTAGTAATTTATTATGCTGAAATTCATCATTACTTGTAATTGTTACGCCGTTACTTTTTTCAACAAGCATTTTGTATCCGGTAAATGGATTAATAAGAGTATTAATTAAGCCATCAGCTGCAATATGAGGAACATCCGCATTTGTCATAAATTTATTATCTGTTGTTAAATCAAATTCAACGTTAAAATCTTTTATTAATAATAATGAATTATATTTTATCAGAGAATCATCATCAGGCATTATATTTTTATCATTATAAAAACTTTTTATTTTTCTCCCATGATCAGAAACAATAATTATTCTGGTATTATCATAAATTCCGTTTTCTTTGAAAAAATTAAACCATTTTCCCAATAGTAAAAATGTTGACATCATTGAATGGTAACTTTTTTCTGATGCAAAAGGACCGTTACCTTTATAATCCAGATTTAAAGACGGTTTATAATCGGGGACTTCCATAAACGCAGCGGTACAAGTAAGTTCTGACATAAAAAATGTAAAATAGTTTTCATTTTCATCAGTTATTGATGTAATGTCAGGTAAGTAATATAGAAAAGCATAAGAATCTAAAGTATAATAAGAATATGATGTGTCTAATTTAAAATCATTTAGCAATAAATATTTACCATTATCATAGATTATGTTATGTAAAATATAAGGAGAAATCTTAAATAGTGAATATCTTAATAAAGTATAATATAATATTTTATTAAAATCTTTGGTTGGAATTTGATTTTTAAATTGGGAAAAATAAGCACCGGAAAACTTATCATAAGATTTATCAGCAATGATATTGTTATATTCTTTATAATATGAATCATCCATACCTGATTGATTAGTAAGTCTTATTTTGTAATTTGAATCAGCAAAAATTATTGGTAAAGTTTGCAATGCTTCAGCATATTCTTCAAACCATGTTTTATTTATACGATTATGAATATTATAAGGCGTATAATAATAACCGCCTAAAATACCCGGCATACCATGTATGGTATGTGAACCAAATGATATTGTATTAGGGTAGTAGACGAAGCCTTTAAATGAATCAAGAAGTTCATGTTTTTCATCAAAAATATAAGGAACATATTCTGATATACCATAATCAACCATAATTATCAATACATTTTTACCGGTTTTAGTAAAAGTATAGAAATTATAATAATTATTTAACAATTTAGTCTCCCTATTGTTTATTTTTTTAAAAAATTTACTCGTACTATAAATATTCATTATTCCAAAACATAAAAGTGATATTACTATAACACTCTGTAAGACAAGAAATATTTTATTTTTCTTAATCAATAAAAGTAATGATATTAACACAATTGTAAATAAAATAACAAAGATATTAAATAACATTTCCACTTTTGGAACAGAGTGAAAATATGAAAATAATAAATCAAGCGTCATAAAACCATAGTTTGGTTTAAAACAAAAAACATTAATAATAAATATGCCTAGGGCTACGGTTAAAATAAATGTAATAATTTGGCGAACATGTTTTTTGAATAAAAAATATATACAAACTAACCATAATAGTATTCCGGCAGATTGCAGCAGTGTAATACCAATAAAAGGTATAGGAGAAGAAAAAGGTTTTATAAAAGAAAATTCTTCCACACTGGAAGCAATTAAACTTGACGGTATTACAAGACCTACCAATAAAAATATTCCAATTACGGAAAAAGCGAAAATCAAACCGGTATTCTCCAGCGTTATATTTTTTAATATATTTATTTTACTGATATAATTAATAATTTGTTTTCTATATTGAGATAAGATTATAAGTAATACTGAAAATGCTATAATAAAACGTCTGTATCTACCAATCTCGTAAGAAAATAATAATATATAAAATATAAGTAAGCAAATTAATAAAATAACGGCAGGATAAATATATTTTTTTAGTTTCTCATTTTTTAAAACAATGTTTTTTACCAGATTATATATATTGTTGCATGTCCAATATAAAACCAATGCGGAAGGCGAATTGTATAACAAAACAAGAAATACTAAAGCTGTTCCGTAAAGCTGAATTTTATCTTTTAAATGAAGTCCTTTAGCGTATATTGCGCCGGAAACGCAGTTAATGGCTGTCATTAAAACGGGAAGAAGATTTATACCGCCAAGCAGTCCGTCCGGAGCCCCAAGGTCAATTAAGAATTTAAATTTTTGTCCGTTTAACAAATCCAGATTATGAAGGAAATGATATGCGGCGATAAAGAAGGGAATCTGTATAAACAAGTCCAGGCTGTTACTAAGAGCGTAAATAGGGTGATAGTTATTCTGACGATAAAAAGTAGAGGTTATCATATAACGCTTGTCACCTTTAAAGACAGCTTTTATATTGTCTAATTCTCCTTTCATTTGTCTCTGCTTTTCTCTTTCTAGTTTTTGTTTTTCTTCAGCCATTAAATAAATGGGAAGAATAAGGGTACTTACAATCATGCTTAAACCGATAACAGATAATCCCGGACTATGGGTTAGACGAAGAGCAAAGGCATAACAAAGCTCTATTAATTGTTCTATGGGGAATATTATTAATGTGTATAAAATGTTAGGCAATTTTGATTTCTTCTTTAACTGTTGTTTCTTCCATAAAATCTACAATTCTTTTTCCTGATTCACCTTGATATTTCCATGCCTCATTCTTTGCGTCGGAAATAGCGGATAATACATTGCTGTCGCTTGATGTTTTTTGAATTATTTCAGGTAATTTCGGAAATAGATCTTCAGTAAGTTTTACGCCGGCTTTTTTAAGAACTTTAAATGTAAACATTTCGTATTGGTTATTATAGATTAAATGAGAATCAAAACGCCGCAGATCCATATCTTCACAGGCATAAATAACAGGTTTGTTGCGTAAAAACATATAATCAAAAATAATACCGGAAAAATCAGAAATCATTATATCCGCTTTGCTTAAGGAAGCGACATTATCTCTGTCAAAATCCCATTCTATATTAGCATTATTCTCGTATTTTCTTGTAAGGGAATTTATTATATCTTTTTCTACAGTTAAAGATTGCGGATGCGGACGGATAATAATTTTCCAATTTGTGTTTAAAAGAGGATTTATTATTTTTTCTCCGTATTTTACAAGTAAGGAAGTTTTACCCCAAGACGGTGAAATAAGAACTGTAAAAATATGATTTTCTTCTTTGGGAAGAGTTTTCATTTTTTCCGAGTAAACATCAAGATACGCGCAACCGACAGTAAGAATTGTTTTTTCCGGCAACCCTCTTATTTTTTTTATTTTGCGTATATCGTTTGTCTGAAAAGAATCGCTTGAAACAAGATATGAATCGTAATAGTCAATCCCGAAAAGTTCATAAGTGCTGGTCTCGCTTACAGAATGGAGTAAATGACTGTAGTGTTTTACATTTTTTGATTTTTTCCATTGATAAACATCAAGTCCCGCAGTGGAAGAAAGTAAAAAATCAGCGGAAATAAAATTAAGTCTCGCAAAAGCTTTATTGCCGACGCCTATATATTCAGCTTTTATATGTTTAAAACCGGCGGAAAAAACAGGATCATCATTTGATGACGTTAAATAAAGTAAATCAATTCCGCGTTTCTCACATTCTGTTAATACAGGAAGAAAAAGAGAGTAGTAACGTTTATCTTCCGCGTATATTACATATTTATTTTTTGAATGCAATATTTTCTTGCCGCCTGTTATTAAGAATTTTATTTTTAATAACAATGAACGCATAACAAAATATAAAGAAGCCGTAACTCCTATAATTATAGAGAAAAGCATACTTCCCGTACCGGGGTCAATATAAAGTAAATGTAAAGTTATTTTGAACATATAAATATCATTTCCTCTCCTTCGTTTATTTTTCTTTTGTCATAATAACCGTATTCTTCTTTTATTTTGAAATTTAAATCATTTAGTATTTTTACAATGTCATTATATTCATAATATTTTATAGTAAGCAAATCTTCTTCAATTTTTTCAATTCCATTTTCTATAATTTTAATTCTGTTTTTATATTGTATATATTTTTTATCGTTATCAGCATGATGGTTTATTGTTGATCGAATGACACGTTTATTTCCATCAACAATATCATAGGAGATATATTCTTTACCAAGCCATTTTTCATCGTAGATTCTGGGTTTGAATATATTAAAAACAAAAATACCATTATCCGAAAGATGTTTATAAACACAATTCAGACAATTTATGGTTTTTTCCTGAACAGGCAGCCATTGCAGTGATCGCCATGGTATCATTATATATTCAAATTTTTGATCTAAATTAAAATTTGACATATCCCCATTACGAATATGTATGTTTTCCTGTAATTGTTTAGGTGCTTTTCTTAATTTATTTTTAAATATTTCCAGCATTTGTTCGGAAAGATCCATACATTCAAGTACTCTGTCTGTTTTTTCAGCAACATGAAATGAAACTCTGCCTGTTCCGCTTGCCAGTTCAAGAATAGGGCCTTTTGTATGATTTGCATATTCCGCATAAAAGTCCAAATCGTCTTTGATTATTTCTCGGTTGTCATAATCAAAAAAATCCGCCGTATTGCTGTACAGATTACCGGATAAATAATTTTCAATCTTGTTATTCATAATATATTTGTTTGTGAGATTATTTTTTCTGTAATATTTTTTATTCCGTTAGTATCGCGCGTTCAATATAGTTTTCAGCATTGTAAGCCGGAATAATTATTGAAAAAAAAGAAGACATATATTTAGAACAAACCTCCAATTTATATAAATCAATCTTTACCAAATGAAATAAATGTAATATCATGTGTTATTCGTTTTTCAATAGGCGGTAATTCCATGTAATTGCCATAAATTTGTTTAAGAAATGCATCCCAATTACCCGGAGCCCAATAATATTTTCCTTCAAAGAATACTTTAGTAAGAGGATATATTGTATTCTTTTTATGGGTTTCTTTTTCATAACCGTAAAAACCGGGAAAACAACATACATATTTTGTTTTAAATTTATTAAATAAAGAGTATGAAAACATTACTAAGTTTGTACTGATTTTTATTGAAAAAAAATAAAAAATAATATTGAGTAATAATCGTTTAATCAATTTCTTTGGATTGTATACTTGTGTCCTTCTGTAAAACAATTTCCATGACAATGATATAAAATACATTTGTAATGGAGAAAAAGATTTAATACAATTATCAATCGGAAATATATCAATAAAAATTCCTGGATAGTATTCAGGATTATGTATCCAATTTGTCGCATATATAGTATTTTTTTTACACAATTTTGCATATGGTTTATATCTCCAGTGAGCAACTTCAGTGTTTTTATATGAAAGTACATAATAATTTGTTTCATTATTTTTTTTGTATATATCAAGGAATTTTTCATAATCATTTCTGGGCATACTAACATCAATATCATCATCCCATGGAATAAATCCTTTATGTCTTACAGCCCCAAGCAATGTACCACCTACAAAAAAATAAGTAAAACAATTTTCTTCACAAACTCTGACAAACTCATCCAATATTTCAACCATAGTGTTATGAAGTCTGTCTAATGTACTTTGATCCATAAAATATTATACTCTTCTCTATAATGCAATCGTTTATTTATTTTATATTTGTTTGTGAGATTATTTGATCGACAACTTCCTGTGACGCGTTGCCGTCCTTAACAATGTCAACTTTCATAAAAAAATCATTTAGCGAATGTAAATAAGATTCATTATTAAAATATATTATATTTTGTATTAAATCATTGAAATTTATAGCGTATGGAAAAGGTAATGAAAATATATCAAAATAAAAATCTCTTTCATCCTTGTATTGCTCGTAATCATTAATATATAAGAATACCGGTTTATTCATTATTGCAAATTCATATAAACAACTGGAGTAATCGGTTATTAAAATATCACTAGTTATAAGTAGTTCTTGAATATCATCATAATTACTTGCGTTAATTATTTTGTCATTATATTCGATAAAACCGGATTTATCTGAAATATTCGGATGCATCCTTATTAAGAAAACCCACGTTTCATTTGTATGTTTTTCTATAGTTTTTAATAATAATTCATAATTAATATTGTAAACATCTGTATTAAAATCATTTCTAAATGTAGGAGCGTATAATATAATTTTTATATCTTCGGTGATATTATAATTTTTTCTTACCTTACTCTTTATATCTTGCTTCTGATTTATAAGTATATCTACTCGCGGGCTGCCGCATTCAAGGATGTCACCGTTATACCAAAAAGAAGAGCGATATAATTGACTTGTGAATTTACTGTCAGATATAAACAAATCAGCTAACATTGAATCATATTTAGCGTCAATAATATAATTTTCCGATAATTTATCTTCAATATCTTTCTCAACTTTTTTAAAGCCTATAATTCCATGCCATGTTTGTATGTAGTATTGCGCTTTTCGTTTTCTGACATAATGATGTTTTCTGCAGTTATCAATCCATATTTTAGCGGTAACTTCTTCATAAATCGATCTTATACTTTTATATAAAACAAAACTAATATTTTGATGATAGTCTTTTAATAGTTTCGTTTTTACTGCCCATACAAGTTTAAAATTTAAACCGCGCGATAATATATTTTCAACGATATATTTGGGGTTATCACCATAACCATTCCCATAAAAATTTTGAATAAATATTTTATTATTTTGTATAGGAAAAATACGAAAAAAATAATATAAAAATAATTTAAAATGATAATTAATAAAATGATAATTAATAAAATTATCAAATAAAGAAGTAAAAAATAAATATATACCATGACGAACATAATAGATAAATCTACGAAGAAAAGACGGTACTATTTTTCTATATATTTTAACAATTATATTACTCATATAATCTTTTATTATTGGTGTTTTAAAATATCTAAAGTTCTTTTAATTCCGTAATTTAACTGATACTTCGCTTCCCATCCGAGCTTTTGCAGTTTTGCGCTGTCCATTAATGCTTTTGTCGCTTTTGAATAACCTGCGCTCTCAACAGAGGATGGAATATCAAATATAATATTTTTGCCTGTATATTCAGAGCAGATAGTCGCTATTTCCAGTAACGATAAATTACAATTGTTATCTGATATATTATAAGCTTCACCATTTTTTCCGTTTATTAACATTACTAGTAAAGCGTAACATATATCAGCAACATAACAATATGAATATAATTGATTGCCTTTACTTTTCAATACAATATCTTCATTATTTACGGCGTTTCTTATAAATTGAGCAATGACTTTACTATCATTATCTGTCATTGTCGGACCATAAACACGGCAGCATCGCGCAATTACAATATCAATATTCATTTCTTTAATATATGCCTGACATAATGATTCGGCGGCGCGTTTACCTTCAGGGTAACCGCTGCGCAATGTATTGCAATCTATGTATCCGCAATAATCTTCTTTGAAAGTTTCAACATCGCCGCGATTTTCTCCATAAACTTCAACAGTCGAAAGAAATATCGTCCGTTTTACGTGATGAGTTGAGGCAAAATCAAGAATTAATTTTGTTCCAAGCACGGATAGTAAAACGGTATTTATTGGTTCTGTCGCGTATGCGATTGGATGGGTATTGCTTGCTCCGTGGATAATATAATCAACAGAAGAATTTAATTCAAGCGGATTTTGTATGTTTTGCTGGATAAATAAAAAAAAACGCGAATCAATATATTCTTTAAATCGGGTTAAAGCTTTTTCTTTACTTCGCCCTACCGCATATATTGTTATATTATCATTATATTTAGTGTTTCGATACATTAATAAATCAATTAAAAAAGTACCAATTAATCCGGTAGCACCGGTTATCAAGATGCTTTTATTTTTTAATGTATCCCATTTAATATCGCTGGATGCGATGATATTAATGTCTTCTTTGTATAGTTCACTTGCAATAAACAATTTATTTACTCTTCATGTTAAAAGACAAAAATGCTTTAAAGAGTTCTATGTCATCCGCTGTTGTAATTTTTATGTTTTTATCAGAACCGGCGGCAAAATTTAATGTTTCGCCAAGTTCAACCATCATTGTATTTGTGTATGATGATCCGGTTATGCCAATCTTTTCTTCAAACGCTCTTTTATAAGATAGATATAGTTTTTCAAGTTTATACGCCTGCGGTGTCTGGACACGGCGTAATGTTTCACGCGGTATATATTCTGTACTGGTTAATCCGTCATTTGTTTTAAATATCTGTTCATTGTAAGGCAGACTAGATACCGCGTTGCCTAATTCACCGCATACTCTAATACAATCAGAAATAACAGCCATATCTATTAAAGGACGTATGCCGTCATGGATTATAACAATGTCATTTGCCTTGCAATGTTTATATAGATCGTACACTCCGTTTCTAATTGACTCCTGACTTGTTTCGCCTCCTGTTGTAATCCATTTTAATTTTGAAATATTATATTGACGAGAATAAGCCATTACTATTTCCTGCCAGCCTTCCAAGCAAACTAATTCTATCGCATCTATACCGGGATGTTCCTGAAAACCTTCTAATGTATATGCCAAAATTGGTTTATCATAAACATTAATGAACTGTTTGGGAATTTCCTGTTGTGTACGTTTACCTGTTCCTCCTGCGATAATCAGCGCTACATTCATATTACATACCTCATAAAAATATAATTGTTATTAATTTTAATTATAAATTCCATACCTATTAAACAAATTTCCAGTCTAAAATAAGGGAAGTAAGCGCGTTTCTTGTATTTCCGCGAAGGCTGATTGTATCTGTGATTTTAAATAATAATGTGTCATCAAGACATTGTATGTAAAAACCGGGGAAAACTCCGCTGCCGAAACGCAGAGTTAATTTATATTCTCCTGTAGATAGTATTCCCGGCGGAATTGCAGCGTCTATTATATAATTGTTTTTGCTGAGATTATTTAATATGTTTTTTCCGTCTTCTTTGCTGTCGCAAACAATTATAGACTGATTGTTTTCTGTTTTTATTAATAACCAGCAGTATAAATCAATAATAGGATAATTTGATACACAAAATAATCTTATTCTTAATTCTTCCTGCGCTTCATACATTGATAACTGATCCCCGTATTTATTAATAATCTGGATTTTTTCAACTTGAAAAGGTTTGGTATTATCAATCTCATAGGATCGTTCAGACTTCACTTCGGAAGAAACCGGCGCCGATAGGATAGAACTGGTGTATTTTCCGATACAATCATCAATATTTCCGGCAAATATTATTCTTCCTTTTTCAATTGAAATACCGCAGTTGCAAAGATTTCTTATTGAACCCATATTATGACTTACAAACAAAACTGTCCGTCCTTCACCCGTGCTTAAATCCTGCATTTTCCCCAGCGCTTTTTTCTGAAATTCCGCGTCTCCTACGGCTAATACTTCGTCGGCTATCAGTATATCGCTGTCTAAATGCGCGGCGACGGCAAAAGCCAACCGTACAAACATTCCGCTGGAATAGCGTTTAACAGGCGTGTCTATATGCTGTTCAATATCGCTGAAAGCTATTATTTCGTCCAGTTTTTCATCAATTCGGCGTTTTCTCATTCCAAGTATTGCGCCGTTAAGATAGATGTTTTCTCTGCCGGTTAATTCACCGTGAAATCCTGTTCCTACTTCCAAAAGACTTGCTATTTTTCCTTTTATTTTTATTATTCCTTCCGATGGAGTGGTTATCCGCGAAAGTATTTTTAATAGAGTGCTTTTTCCAGCGCCGTTCTTCCCGATAATACCAAGTCGATCTCCTTGTTTAATATCAAGACTAATGTCTTTTAACGCCCAAAAATGATCTTTATCTCCTAAATACTTATTTTCTCCTATTTTGGAATGCGGGTCTTCTTTTTTGCGTTTTCTTGCCGACCATGATTGAATATCCTGCCATAGAGTGCCGTTGTTTATTTCACCCAGACGGTACATTTTAGAGAGATGTTCAATTTTTATAACTGTATTAGACATATTTAAATAACGTCAATAAAACTTTGCTCATTCTGGTTAAAAAGAATAAGACCTATAAAAACAAGAACAGCGGTTATTCCAAGACTGAAAAGAATCATATTTGTATCTACGGATGAAATACCAAAAAACCATTTGCGGAAAATTTCTACGGGAGCGCATACCGGATTTATATAAGATATCCAGCGGAATTGTTCCGGTAATTCGGAAATAGGGTAGACTACCGGAGTTGCGTACATTCCCAGGTTTAACGCAAAACCTACTAAGTTTCTTAAATCGCGGTATTTTGTTGTAAGCGATGAAATAATTATTCCGGCCCCTACGGCAATGGCGGCTAACCAGATAAATAAAAACGGTAAAAAAATCATATACCATGACGCGTGAACTGACGATCCTGTATTAACAAAATAAATGAATAAAATAACAAGCATTAAAAATTGAATAAAAGATTTTATACAGTGGCCTAACACATAGTTAATCGGCACTACAAGACGGGGAAAATAGACTTTACCGAAAATACCGGCGTTAGTTATAAATACATTGCAGGATTCGTTAAAACAATTTGAAAAAAAGTTCCAAAGAATAGTGCCTGAAAAATAAAAAAGCGTTTGAGGGATGCCGTCTGTTCCCATTTTCGCAAGACGGCCGAATATAAAAGTATAAATTATCGTGGAAAAAAACGGACTTAAAATAAACCATATCGGACCGAGAATCGTTTGTTTATATTGAGTTGTAAAATCTCGTTTAACAAAAAGAAAAATTAAATCCCTGTAACGGATTATTTCTCTGATTGGGATTTCCAGTAATTTTCGTTTTGGTTTTATTACCAAATCCCATTTTTCTTCGTTATCCATTGATAATCCTTTTAATAAAAAAGTTCCATACCTAAGAATAATTCCGAGGGAGTTATTCTCTCCGTATTAGTTATATCCCAACCCGCTGATATACGGAAGAACATACTGCGGAATCGATGAGGATAAATAATCATTTCAAATCCGCCGCCAAAAAGAAAATTTTCATAATCAGACGACGCTTTTCTTAACGGATGCTTATACCAGGCCATGTCAAAAATGGGGTTTAAGTGCACATCAAACCCCATTATACGCGTTAATTTGTTATTTGTTAACCACTCGTAAGGTTTCATCCTTAACGCTCTTACGTCAAAATCAAGATTTAATGATGTTATATATTCAGCGATTACATCTTTGTCCATAATACCGCGTAATACATCTCCTGCGCTGTCAGAATATGATTTTATCCAGTGGCGGTGCATAAAACGCGCGGAGATTCCGAAAAGATCTTCAACAATAATAAAATGTCCTCTTGTTGTGACGTTGTAACTGTAACCCCACGGATTATCTATGCCTGTTTTTGCGTAATAAATATTATAACTGTAAGAATTGCCCGCGCTGACAGATATACCTTGGCGAAAATTACCTATCCAGTTTATACGAGAGAATAAAAGAGAATGAACAAAACTTAATACAGGTCCTTTTCTGTTATTAGAAAGCACCCATGGAGAAATTTCATGATTAATAACAGCGATTATAACCGGTACATAAAACAGCTCTCCGTATTCGCCTATTTCAAGACCTGTGGGAATCGTCCATACAATACTGGGATTACTTGACATATACAACCCTTTTTGAACATCTCCTAAAGAGGGTTTATCGGAATCGGAGTTTTCTTCATTCCAAAAAAATGATTCACCGAATGACAAGGTAAGAATCGAGCGTTTAATCGGAATATCAACGGCCAGACCCGTTTTATTTTTATAATAAAAAGCCTCTGATAAATGAGGGCGGTAATTAAAGTAGTTATCAAAATCAAAAAACCAATTAAGCCCGAACGCCTGAAACGGAAGACCGGAATCAAGCATCATTGAAAAAGTGGTGCGTCCTTCTTGATCATATTTATAGCCCAAATCAACCCTGAAAGGTTCCATTGAGCCTAGAAAATTGTAATCACGGGCTTTAATCGTTAATGAAAAACCGTTATTTGAATCGTATTTGGGATAGGGAATAGCGATTATGTTAAACGTGTCTTCAACATATATTTCCAAATCTACGGGATAATTACCGTCATCCGTTAATTCTCCTATTGTATATTCAATTCTTACATCTTCTTTTAATACCCTTTCGTTTACAAGAAGCTGTCTTTTATCTTTTAAAAATTTAGCAAAATGTGTTTTTCCTATTATTACCTCGCCTTCTTTTAGTTCTGTTTTTTTATTTAATACAAACGGAAGAGTTATGCCTTTAACATTATAATTAAAAGAATTTATTATAAATATTGACTGCTCGGTGTAATCATCGTTTTGTAATTTTTCATCAAGGACAATTTCTTCTTCATTTTCTTCTTCGCCGTTTTTTTCCTGTGAAAAAACAGAAAAACAAAGCAAAAAGAAAATTAATAATATTATTGCTTTTTTAAAGTTCAAAATTTAAGCCCGCCTTCCAATATTTTGTCTATAATTTGAGCGTCTTCCGGTTTAAGCACTACGGCGCAAGCGCTTTTTTTATCGGGTACTATAAACGTAAGGCTGCCGCTTTTTTTCTTTTTATCGCTCTTCATGGCGTTCAACAGCGTTTCTTTGCTGCCGGCGGCGGGATGCGGGCAGGTACATTCATACCCGAATGATAAAATCAGTTTTTTAATTTTTTCCGCTCTTTTTTGCGGCGTTATATTCAGCGCGATTCCCAGCTCGCAGGCGCGTATAATGCCCCACGCTACGGCTTCCCCGTGGGAAATATTTCCCAAACCGCTTGAGCTTTCAAGGGCATGACCGAAGGTATGTCCTAAGTTTAACAACATTCTTTTGCCGGACTCGCGGAAATCTTCGCTTACTATTTTGCCCTTGTAAGAAACCGCTTTTTCAACGCATTTTTGCAATACGGCGCTTTCTAAAAGCTCTTTAACATTGTTAAATTTTTCCGCTAACGGCGTTAATTCATCAAGAAAATCATCTCCGCTTAGAATAGCGGTTTTTATAAGTTCCGCCATGCCGCTTTTTATTTCCGCTTGCGGCAGTGTGGATAGGACGTTTAACGGCATATAAACATTTTGCGCGGGATAAAAACTGCCTATAAGGTTCTTTATGCCGGAAAAATCAAAACCGGTTTTGCCGCCTACGGAAGCGTCAACCATGCCGAGCAGGGTAGTGGAGACAAGAACAAAACGGCAGCCGCGCATATAAATTGATGCGGCAAAACCCGCTAAGTCGCCTATAACTCCGCCGCCTACGGCGATAAAAACACCGTCTCTGCCTAATCCCGCTTTGTTAGCGGCGGCAAGTATTGTTTCTACAGACAGCCATGTTTTATTTTCTTCGCCGCTTTTAAGAATTACGCAAGGATAGTCAACGCCGTCTGATATTTTGGCGGCGATATAAGCGGTATTTTCATCCGCGATGATTAAAGGTTTAAAAGAAGCGTTTCCGTTAAAGCCAAGATTAACAGAAATATTATTAATGACGGGAATTTCACGAGAGATTTCTACGTTTGTTTGATATTCGTTAAATTTAAATTGCAAATAATTAACCTTTCCGAAAAAATCGGAAAAAATATGAGAAAAAACGCCTGTTTGACCGTTTTTTTACGTTCACCTTATCAAAAGGCATGAAACTTTTTTAACAAGTCAATACGGACGGCGTGTAAAATTGGCGGCCGGAACACACTCAAAATAAACGCCGAATTTACTATAATATAGCGCAAAATACAGGTTTTTTCAAGCGTTTTTAGAGGTTTTTTTTTACTCTGAGAGGTCAAAAACGTACTTTTCTATGCTGTTTAATAGCGAATATTTTGAGAATTCGCCTATTTCCGGCTTTTCGGCAAGGTATTTATGCCAGCTTTCAATAAAGTCATGGGATGTTTTTCGGTTCAAAGGCAGATATTTCCCCTTTAAAATGTCTTCTCCGTCCTTATTACGGAAAATTGCGTTCCCTTTATATATTACTCTTATGTCGGACAGTATATTTTTTTGCGTTCTTGCCAAAAAAACAAGCGAATTACTGATAAAATAATCTTCTTGATAGAATTTTTTGTAGATTGTGTAATCCCATTGGTGCAAAGGAAGCCTTATTCTGGTAAGTACTTCCTGTTTTTCCAGAATTGCATGTTCCGGCGAATGAAAACGGGAAGCCGAAACCCATCGTGTGGCGTTGGACGCGTTTCGAAATTCATATTGAGCGTCAAGGGCGGTAAGGGGCGCGTGTAAATCAAGCCATCGGGAAGTTGCGCATATATTGCCGCCTATTGTAGCGATGTTTCTTAATTGATTACCGGCGATTTTTTCCAGACAAAGAGTTAAAACTTCGGGCACAATTTTACCAAGCTTTATCAGTCTGTTCAGTTTTACCATTGAGCCTATTTCAAGGTACTGTTCCG
>Ga0268262_10004414_pt1 | contig 14554 bp, 12 predicted proteins | sample TergutNc150P3_FD_190354 | JGI IMG/M metagenome (GOLD analysis project Ga0268262, IMG submission 190354) | Nasutitermes corniger P3 segment gut microbial community from laboratory colony in Florida, USA - Nc150 P3 (SPAdes) (version 2) | ecosystem: Host-associated > Arthropoda: Insects >... | reverse complement strand
AAATTGGGGGTGCACCGGTTTCGACTGGTGCGATTCGGGGTATAGGCTGCAGGTAGAGCGCTCATCTCTTGATTGGGCAAAAATTTAACTGCCAATAACGTCAGTTACGATTACGCCTTAGCTGCGTAACCGCGTGGAACCGTTCCGCCGCTCTGAGGAGCGTCTTCCGCGTCGCAATCAGGGCTGGCCGGGCCGCCGTTTCCGGAGACGGTTCGGTAAGATTACCGGAATAAGGACGGGCCGCGCGCCGTTTAGCCAAGCCCGTCTCGAAAACCCAATAAACGGCTAAACCTGTAGATGCTTACATTTCGCGTATCAGGACGCGGGTTCGACTCCCGCCACCTCCATGTATTTTACGGGAATAATTGTATTTTAAATACAGTAATTTGCGAAAATGCAAAATTGCTTTATTGCGGGAGTCGAAACGGAGCGCTCCTGAGTAGATGCTAAGGCGAAAGCCTTGATCAGTTTTGCCGTCGCAGGATACGACGGGGAGCGCGTAGGCGGCCTGGAAGGAGCAAACAAGGATGTTTGCGACTGGAAGGCGACTCCCGCCACCTCCAATGGGTTTTGTAAAGCTCAACTATCGCTAATGCCTTGATCTAAGGTAGACCGTTCAGGGGGCCAATAATGCTTCATTTTACTCCGCCTAAGGCCGGAAAAGTGATCAATGCCGGAACCATTTCCGTGTTGGTTATTGTTGTTTTTGCGCTTTTTTTTGCCGCAACAAGTTTTTATGTTGTTAATCAGGCGGAAGAAGCGGTAATAACACGCTTCGGAAAATACAGGGAGACTATAGGGCCGGGTCTGCATTTTAAGATGCCCTTCGGCATAGACAAAACATATCTGGTAAACGTGAAGAATGTTCAAACACAGCAGTTCGGGTTTCGTACCTTAAGTTCCGGAATTAACTCGACGTACACCGGAGATATGAGCATTTCTACAATGCTTACCGGAGACCTCAATATGGTTGAAATAGAATGGATAATCCAGTACCGGATCGTTAATTCGTTCGCGTGGACATTCAACGTAAATGAAAGAACCCAAACCATCAGGGATGTCTCGCAATCGGTCATTAATATGCTGGTCGGGGACAGGGCAATAATGGACATCATGGGTTTTGAAAGAAGCGCCATAGAGGTTCTCGGCGCGGAATACATGAATGAGACTTTTAAAAGTTACGGCCTGGGTATCAATGTTATAACGGTAAAACTTCAAAATACCGATCCACCGGTTAAGGTTCAGGAAGCTTTTGACGATGTGAACAAGGCGATACAGGACAGAAACAGGCTGATCAACGAAGGCCAGCAGGCGTACAACGAACTAATACCGCGCACAAAGGGTGAAGCTGACAAGCTTGTTCAGATAGCCGAGGGTTACGCGACAGAGCGCAAAAACCGCGCCGAAGGAGATGTAGCCCGTTTCAACGCCGTTTATGAAGAATACAGGAGATCGCCGGATGTTACCCGCCAGCGTCTTTATTATGAAATGATGGAAGACGTTTTTAAGAATGGGGACAATACGATTGTAATTGATCGCCGGTTTAACAATTTTCTTCCGATGATGAATCTGGGAAGCGTTTTACAGGAAGCGGGCAGGTAAAAGCATGAAGATAAAAATGAAGTTTATCGCGGTCTTGGTAATAATAATTTTCGTTCTTGCTTTTATTGGGCCGTTTTACGTTATTGACGAAGGGGAACAGGCGGTAATCGTAAGGATGGGTAAAGTCATCAACTCAGTAAACGAAGCCGGTCTTTACATGAAGATTCCGTTTATTGATGACGTTGTTAGGTATCCCAAAAAAATTATGGCCTGGAACGGGGAACAGAAGAGCATTCCAACCAGGGAAAAACAGTATATATGGGTGGATGTAACCGCCAGGTGGAAGATTTCGGATCCGTTAAAATTTTACGAATCAATCAAGAATGTCAGCATGGCCTATGAAAAACTTGGCGAGGTAATTGATTCTGAAGTAAAAACCGTAGTAGTGGAAAATTACTTTAATGAATCCGTCCGGAACTCAAATATTATTATGGAACGGCAGATAAGCATGGATGATTTGGGCGTAGGCAATGATTTGGATCCTGGGTTTATTACGTCCTCTATACAAACCGAAGTCCATTACGAGCCGATATCGAGGGGTAGAAGGCAGCTTTCCGCCGAGATGCTTTCCCGTTCAAGGCGCATGGTTCCCGAATACGGCATTGAGCTTATTGATGTTGTAATCCGGCAAATCAGGTATAACGAAGAATTAACCCAAAGCGTTTATTCAAGGATGATCAAAGAAAGAAACCAGATAGCCCAGGCCATAAGATCGGAAGGCGAGGGCAGGAAGGCGGACATTCTTGGGCAGATGGAGCGCGAGCGCATGACCATCCTCTCCTCCGCCTATCGCGAATCGGAGTCCATCAAAGGGGCGGCGGACGCGGAGGCGACAAGAATTTACGCGGATGCCTATAACCGTGACAGGGATTTCTTTGATTTCTGGAGGGCAATAGAATCTTATAAGACAACAATTCCGCCGCTCGATAAAACATTCTCGACAGATATGGATTATTTCAGATACCTTTATTCAATACGCGGGCGATAGCAATTAAGGAAGCCCGATTGAAAAAAAGTGTTTTTGCTTTTGAACTTGACGGAAAAGAAGTCCTTGGCTTTGATACAGGGTTGGCTTCCAGGGATTTTGCCAGGACAAAAATGGCGCAATCCGTTCCACAGCCCGGCTATATAATTTATCCTGACGGCAAAGTTGATATTTGGCAAAGCGAGGGAGTGACGCCTCGCGGTTCAGGAACGGATGAAACCATTGTCTTTTGGGGATCTCGCTTTCCCGGAGAGAGAGTATCGGAGCTTGTTAAATCAAATAATAAAGATGAAGCGCTGGATACGTTTCGTTTTTGGCTGAAAGCGCGTATTGTTTTGGAAGAAAGATATGCGAGAGCGGAGGAAGTAGCTTTTAGCGGTTTATCAGGCGCTTTGATTATACATAAAGAAAATGATCTGTTTCCCTTCGGCACGGTTTTCTTTCCGCCGGCCGATCTCTTTAAGCGTTCGGCTGAAGCTGAAGCTGAAATTGAATGGACGCATCCGGATCTGGCAGGAGCTGAAGAAATATCTTTCTGTGCCGGCGCTATGCTTTACCGCATTTTTTGCGGTGTTGATGCATTTTCAGGCGCAAGCATAGACCAAATTCATCAGAATATGCGCGAGGGTGTTTTTTTGCCGCTAAACCTGGCCATGCCGGCCCTGGAGCCGGAAATGTCGGTACTAATTGGCAAGTCCATAGGAAGTAAAAAAAACGGCGAGTCGGCAAAAAGACCCACCCCAAATGAAATAAAAGAATTTGTAGGCATTCCATCTCCCATATCAAAACAGGTTTCTTCGTGGCTAAGGATACTTAATACCAACGAAATAGCAAAAATAAACGCGGAGAGGGAGCGTTATATCAAAAAAAACGCTCTTACTGTAAAAACCAGGCGTTTTGTAACACGAAACAGAATTATTATCACAGTATCAATAGCGGTTCTTGTTTTTATTGCTTTAATTGCGCGTGACATTATTAAAAACCGTTCCGAGGATATTACGAAAGGCATGAACCCTGTTGAAGTGGCCGAAACTTACTACAATGCTTTTGGGGACTTGAATCACGTCGCTATGGAAAATTGTGTAAAAGGTAAAGCGGGAAAAGAAGATATTGACATGGTAACGAATTTTTTTGTGATAAGCCGTGTACGGCAGGCTTATGAAATTTATTCCGTTACATCTATTTCCGCTCAAAAATGGATCGATGAAGGCCGTCCCGACACAGATAAAATTGTTTTTGGAATTACCGATTTAAAAATAAGCGGTTTTTCAATGAATGAAAATAACGCGAAGCTTACGGCGGAGTATATATTATGGGCGCCTAATTACGATGAGGAAGAGAGCGTTCAAACGATAATAAATAATTTCCATAAAGATGAGCTTAATTTTGTACTAATAAAAGGCGTATGGCGTATTGAAAGCATAAAGCGAGAGCTACAGCTTGCCGGTAACCCATAGATCAATCAGGAACCTTGAAACAGAGGCGCTTCCGGGAAGGTTAGGCAGGGCTTCCCTTGAAAACCACCTTGCGTCGTCAATTTCAATTCCGTCAGGTTTTATTTCCCCGCCGTTATAGCGGGCGGAAAAGCCAAGCATCAGTGAACCGGGAAAAGGCCAGGGCTGAGACAGAATATAGCGAATGTCTTTAACGTCAATATTTATTTCCTCTTTTATTTCTCTTGCGACAGTTTCTTCAAGGCTTTCTCCCGCTTCGTTAAAACCAGCTATAAGGCTGTAAAAATTGGATGTAAAATTTTTATTATGCGCTAATGCGGCTTCTCCCTTGTCGTTGGTAATAATGGTAATTACAGCGGGCGCAATCCTGGGAAATTCAAGCCTGCCGCAGGCGCTGCATTGCTTGGCCAGTATGCCTGAATCTGCGTCCATGTTAGCCGCGCCGCAGCTTCCGCAAAAGAGGGAATCTTTTCGCCACTGGCTTATGTGATATGAGCGCAGAATCCTTCCGACGGGCCCCTGGCCGCATGCCGGTCTCCCGCCTGTCATGATATTCAGCGCCTGCCTGATGGGGATTGATTTCCATCCGGCCGGAAGTTCCCCTTCCGGAATGACGAATGAGCAAATACCGGCCTGCCCGTCAAGGGAAGGAACGATGAAATGATCTTTGCCGGTAAAAGCCGCAAAATCTCTCTCTATCAATTCAAGGGGGATTTCTTCATGAATAAGGGCGTCAGGAGTATCCTCAGGCACAATTAAGAAATTACCTTGATAAACATAAGCTCCGTTCGATTGCACAATCATTTTGGAAGAATCATTTTTAGAACGGAGTTATACTACCGGTCCGGGTACCTTGATTGAACGCAGCATTTTGTTCAAAGCGGTTAACGGATCCTCGTATCTTTCAAGCCGGATATGAAGCTCGTATTTTTTTTCCGAGATTACCCTGAAAGTTTTACCTATGCAGTTAGGAATCGTCTGAGAGCCTATGTCAGGGAAAAACTCCGGTTTTTTGGGCGTAAAAGCGCAGTTTCTGCCGTCAAGCATGACTTCCGCTATATGCGGCGGAACAGGGACAAGAAAGATGAGGAAATCCGAATTGCCGCCGCCGATTGAATAAGCATAACCTGGTTTAAGTGAATGAATATTTCTCTTTCCTATGGCTGTATTCTGATCGGCTACAAAGAGGTTAAGCAACACAGGGCTGCCGTCTGTGGGTAATATGTTATCGTTATAGATCTTGTCTTTGGGAAGAGGCTTCATAGACGCCGGAGGATATTCACGGACCTGATCCGCTCTGCGGGTTTCCGTATACTGACCCGCCTGACCCGCTTTTGATTCCGATGAACCGGCAGACGCCGCCTTCGATATAACCCGGTTTGGAGATTTATCCAGCCTTCTTGAGGCGAAAATAATAATTCCGATTATGACAAGCAAAAGCAGTAATGCAAGGGCTATTATTAACGGCAGGGGAAGAGTTCCCATTATTCCCGAAGAACTTTGCGATGACTGGGTCTGGCCCGTAACCGCCGTCTGGCCGGTAGACGCCGGCCCAACCCCTCCGGCGTTTTGTCCGGCGGACTGAACTTGGGCGGGACTTGCCGCGCCGCTGCTTTCCTGCGATGTTACCGATCCCGTCGATGTCTGGGCCTGAGAGCCTCCTGCCTGTGAAGCGCCTTGAGTTCCCTGCGAGGAAGACGAAGACTGTGCACTGCCTTCAGGTGTTTGGGCAGTCTGCGCTGTTTGTGTACCTTGTTGCGCTGTTTGTGATGGTTGAGCTTGAGCGCCCGGCTGCGATGTTTGCGCGGTTTGTGGCTGTTGAGCTTGAGTACCTTGCTGCGGTGTTTGCGCGCTCTGAGTTGTCTGCGCGGCCTGGGCTGTGCCCTGTGCTGTCTGAGAGCTTTGTTGTGCCGTTTGCGCTGTCTGAGAACCTTGAGACGAGGCTGTCTGTGCGGGGGCCGTCTGTGCGAGAGCCGCCCTTCCGGAGCGTGGGCCGTCGCCTGTAACCGGCGCCTTGATATACTGTAAATCCGCTCCAAGCCCCCGTAAGCGGGCGGAACTTCCATCAACAAGACTCTGCGTATTCTCCGCGTCGCCATCAGAAATCAGGATAATCTTTTTTGAACGGTTGGACAATGAAGAAGCAAAGCTCTCGGCAAAGCTTAAAGCACCGGAAAGATTGGATTCAGGATCAAGGGGATACATTAAAAGCATTCTGGCAATAATGGTCTCAACGTCGCCTACGCCTTCTATCCGGCGGGAAATTTCAAGTTTTGGAGTACCGGAAAAAGAGATAAGATGAAATGTATCGCCTATACGAAGGAATTCCCTTAAAAAAGGCCCGATAAGATAATTGCTGGTTTGATTATAACTGGCGCTCATGCTGGCGGAGGTGTCGAGAAGCACAACCAGATCAATGGGACCTGATGAATTGGCGGATTGGCAGAAAACCCCGGAAACCAGATGCGTAACAAGTATCAGGACAAATAATAATTTCTTCATATATCTCTCCCTTATCTCTTCCTCAATCACCGGTATCAAAAGGCGGAGGAAATGCCTTCTATCAGATACGATGTCTTTTCATCGTTGTTGGTAAAATCAACATTATCGCCGACAACCTTGTTTAATATGGTCCCTCCAAAAGGTGAAAGATAAGAGATTATTAAATTGTCCGGATCGGACTCCCAGGGACCCAGTATGGTAAACTCTTCCCTTTTGCCGGTGTTTTGATTTAAGAGCACAACACGCGTACCAAAAGAGACTCTGGAGGTATTGACATGCGAAGGATCAAAGATTTGCGCCCTGTCAATCTCTTCGTTTAGCCTTGACGCCAGAGAGTTAAGCTGAGTCTGCTTTTCTCTGGCGGCGATGTACTCCGCGTTCTCTTTAAGGTCGCCGTGCTGCTTGGCGGCTTCTATTTCCCTTGAATTGGCGGGAATATCCACTTCGATAATAGTCGCAAGCTGTTTCTGCTTTTCCTGATGTTTGGCAAGGGTAGCCAAAAGACCCAGATTGGTGATCTTCTTTTCTTCGATACCAAAGAATTTAAAGTCAGGATACTTTTTGGTGATCCTGTTGCGCAAATCCATTTTATCGGCGGGGTCAAGATCTTTGACATCGTTGATAAAAGTATATATGCGGGTAATTGTTTCAGGATCCGCCGAATCAATGTAACTGTTGATTACCCCTTCCTTAAAGAGAATTGTGTACACCTGTTTGCTGAGTTTGCGGTTCTCGGTAGTGTCCCTGCGGTTTTCAATTTCACGGTAACAAAGGTCCATAACATGAATCAGGGTGATGAGCTGTTTTTCGTAAGGAATATTCGCGTCTTTATACCACTGTTCGCCGCTGAAATTTTTAAAAAGGAAAACAACAGATTCCCTGTTATCCCTGAAATTTTCAAAACAGTTGAGCGTAAGAGCCTTTAGTTTATCCGCGTGGCCGTCCCTTTGCATGTAATGAATAATGGAATTATGAGGATAGCGCGGAAAAAGAGTTATATAAATATCTTCCCAGTTCGGTACAAACAGCCTGATGTTCTTTAAAAACTCTTCCTTGAGCTTCGGATCTTTCAGATTAAGAAAAAGTTCTACGGTGTTGTCGATGCTGTTGAAAAGCTCCACGAAGTTCATTTTTATGCCTGTTCCAAGGTAAGGGTACTGGCCTACCAAGTCCTTAATAAGAAGATACGAAGATACCACCTGCTCGTTAACCTGGCTATACGATTTCAAATAACCGGCGAAGTACGCGAACATTTCCGTAAAATATTCGGTGTCAAGATCCGCGTCTTTTTGCGCGGCGTAATTCCGTATAGACTGGGCTCTTTCAAAGAAATTGTGCGCCGATTTAAATTCATTGTAAAGTTTTTCTTCTACGCTGATGGGGCGTTCCCTGACAGTGTAGAGATCGGCGTTCTCCGGACTTGAGCCAAAAGAAGGATCGGTTTTAAGTATTTCCCTTGTCTTGGTGCTCCAGCCGCTCCATTCCGATAAGGAAAGCACGGACGGAACAAGCTCCGCTTTTATGCGCTTTAAATCACAGGAATTATCAAAACTGTTAATTACTGTTTTTAAGGCCCACTCATGCTCGTTTTTTACTTTTTCGTGGAGTTTTTCTTTTTTCCATGTAGCCTTTAATACCCAAATATGGTTTTTCGACAGGGTTTGAAGGGCGTTAACCGCCATTTTAAGGGACATTGAATGGTTGCGCTGTTTCGAAAAATCAATGATTATATCGTCTCCCTGTACGTTCGCGATACGCCCGACTCCCCAGGTTCTGTGAAAAACAAAATTCCCCTTGTCAAACGCGATGTGCTTTTCAAAGTCCTGAACCGCTTCCTTTACGTTCCTGGGGCCCTGGGCAAGGCTGGAAATGCGTATGTAATCCTCAAGATGGCTGTGCCCGGCGTATTTTTTTCTGTAGCACTCGGTGATATCCCTTCTTGCCTGGCGATCGTCATTGTCGTATTCCAGAATAAGTTTTAACACCGCGATGGCTGTCTTTATGTCGTCTCTTTTAATGCATACGTTGTAAACGTCTTTTAATAACGATCCGGCCTTTAGTTCGTCAAAGTTTTTGGCAACCTTCTTCTGGACATGGAGAAAGAAATCAATTTCTTCGGGGCAGTAGACGAGCAGCTTGTCCCATATTTCCTTGACATTGGTAAAGAGCTTCTTCGCGATGTAGCGGTAAAGGGTTTTTTTATAGTAATCAACCGAGTTTTCAATGTCTCCCAATTTTTCATAATGCTCGGCAAGTGTTTTGGCAAGATCCGCCTCTTCGTGATCGATCTTGACCAGCCTTTCCCAAATGCCGTAAACGGCTTCTTCTTCGTTTTCGTTTTTATAACATTCCGCCAGGGTACGAAGGGCGAACTTGGATTCCCCGTAATCAAGTATTCTTTCGCAAAGGTAACGAACGATAACCCATTTGTGGTTATCAAAGAATATTGTTACAAGGCTCACCATTGCGGAATCATCAATGATCTGCTGTGAAAGAGCGGTCATTCCTCCCATGTAAAGGGCGATTATGCTGTTCTTTGTGTGTACCAGATGTTCGTCGCAGAGTTTTTTCAGCTCGTTGTCAAAACGGCCTTCTCTTGCTTCTTTTAAAATCCCGTCCAGCTCTTTGAATTGGCTGGTAGAGTAATTGCTAAGTGTTGCCCGGGTCCATTTTTCCTCATTGAGCATTTCCTGGACATTTTTTAGCAATGCTTCAGACATCATATAACTCCTGTGTTCTAAAACTATGTTTTATAGTGTTCATGCACCAACGGATCGATGAATTTTATCTTTAGCATGGTTTCATCGATCAAACCCGTTGTATCCCTGTTATGCTCACAATAATCGATGAGCCAAAAATACCGGTTTAAAAGCCTCGGTTTTACGCGCGATTTATCGGGCGATAAATCTGCGGAAGCCCCGCCGCTTTTACTTCGGTATTCATTTTCAAGTGAAAGGATCGACTGCTTCAGCCTGCCCAGTTCCACCGGTTTTAATTCTCTTTTAACCGAAAAAATTCCCCAGACACACCCCCAAACAGGAATCCATTCCGCCAATTCATTTCCCGAATGTCCCAGATCCCGGACTTTATCTCTAAGGCTCCGGATCATCTCAGATTCCAAACCCGCGAGATCTACCCCCTGCGGATCGATGTAAAACGCTTCCCTGAAAAGCACCTTCGCGGCTCTTGTCTCGCCCAAAAGGGCGTTAATATCCGCCAGCTCGGAAAGTATGGCGCTGTCATCCCGCTTTAAGCGGCTTGCCTGCTCAATGTATTGCAGGGCCTCTTCCCAATCTCCGGCGCCTTTGCAGCATCGGCCTATCTGAAGCAGCAGGACCGGATCCTGCTGGTTAGTTCCGTCTTTAAGAAGTTCCAGGTAATAATTCAGCGCCCTGGTAAAAACAAAACGCTTAAGAGCGTACTGGCAGGAATCATAGGCGTTTCCGATTAGCTCCAAAAACGTGTTATACGGCTCCCATTGGGACAAAATGTATTCACCCCGCTCGTATGGGTTGTAGAAATCCTCCAGCCGCTGTAGTATTTCACGCCACCAGTTCAGGCACTTGAGGGCATAAAGAACCTCTTTATGTTCAAAATCGACTCTTAACGCCTCCTTGAGAAAGCCAAGGGCGGAATTTTCATCTCCCTCCTTTAGGCTTTCATAAGCATTTTGAATAAACCCCTCGACTTTACCATTCATGCTCTGAATATTTTACCCAATAGGGTACAATTACCCTATATAATTATACAATTTTTGCCATTATTTGCATAGTGCTTTACAAGACGTTTTGCGAATATTATCATAAGCACATGATTATTCCTATTCTGGCGCCCTCATTGCTTGCGGCTGATTTTTCACGTCTGGCTGAAGCTGTGGGACAAATCGACGCTTCAGGCGCCGAATGGACCCATCTTGACGTAATGGACGGGAATTTTGTCAGTGAATTGACATTCGGCGCCAAAATGGTAAGGGATCTCAGGCCGTTGAGCCGTTCAATTTTCGATGTTCACCTAATGATCAACCATCCGGAGAACTTTATTGAGGAATTTGCCCGCTCCGGCGCAGATTACATTACTTTTCACAGTGAAGCGGCCGTGCATCAGCATAGAATTTTGACTTCCATAAGGGATTTAGGAAAAAAAGCGGGAATAAGCATAGTCCCGTCATCCCCTGTAGGGGTTTTGGAGGAGGTTCTTCCCTTTGTTGATTTGGTTCTTGTCATGACAGTTAATCCGGGCTTTGGCGGTCAAAGCCTTATTCCCTCCTGCCTTGAAAAAGTAAAAACCCTGAAGCGCATTAGGGAGGAAAAAGGCTATTCCTACTTAATTTCCGTGGACGGCGGGGTAAACGCCGAAACGGTATCCAAAGTCAGGGATTCGGGAGTGGACGTTCTTGTAGCAGGGGAAGCGTTTTTTAAGGCCGCGGATAAGGCGGCAATGGCCGCACTGCTAAAGGGCGTCTAATTGAAAGGTGTTCGATGAAGCTTGATCCAATTCTTACAAAGGCAGTCAGGTTTGCCAAAAGAAAGAAATACGACCAGGCCATAAAAACCCTGGAGACTGAAGCAAACCGTTATTACGGCTCTTTTACCTACTACTACCTGCTTGGCCTTTCCTACCTGTATTCGCGTGTGTTCGGCATGGCTTTGACCTACCTCCGTCTGGCGTCCGAGCAAAAAATGCGGGATCCTTCAACTTTACTTGGCATTGCCGCGCTCTACATGAACCACGGAGACACCGATAAGGCCATAAACCTTTATCTGGAAGTTCAAAACATCGATGAATCGAACAAGATTGCCAAAAAAGCGCTGAAAATAATACGGAAGTATCCTGGCCCGGAAAATATTTCCTCGTGGATCGACGGCGGTTCCCTTCCTTCAATTTTTCCGCCTTTTCCGAAGTTGGACTTTCAATGGAAACCACTTGCTTTATATGCTGCTTCCGCGTTGGCGCTCTTGCTGGCAGCGTCAGGAATTGCCCTAAAAGCGGGGTTGTTTTCGCCTGACGGGAACCGGCCTGGCCGCCGCGCGCTGCCGATTGAAATTACCCTGGTCAAGGAAGAGCGGGATACGCCTGTTCAGATCGGCGGCAGTTACCGTTATATACTTACCAGAAGCCAGGTGCTGGATGATTACAACGAAGCTGTAAAGCTGTTTGCCGATTACCGCGATGAAGCCGCAAGGGTTTACTTAAACAGGATAATCGAATCAAACGCTGCCGACTCAATTAAAAACCGCGCCAGGCTTTTGATTTCCTTTATGGAAACGCCCGGCTTTGACACCTTAAAAGACAGGTTTTCCTACAGCGAAGTAACACGAGATCCTTTTATTTACCGCGACTGCCATGTTATCTGGCGCGGCATGGCGACCAATTTGGTTGTTGAGCAGAATCATACTTCCTTTGATTTTTTAGTGGGCTATGATACGCGCAGGACGATGGAGGGTATAGTCCAGGTGGATTACGATTTCGCCATTCCTGTAAATACCGAGCGTCCGCTGGAAATTTTAGGCCGCGTGATTCCGGTCGCTTCCGACCGCGAGCTAAAAATTACTATCAAGGGCATAGCTTTGAACCAGTCAGGACTTTTGGAGCAAAAGTGAAGGCTGTTGTCCAGAGGGCAAAAAACGCTTCCGTAAAAGTTGAAAACTCCGTAACCGGCAGCATTGGCTCTGGCCTTTTGGTGTACCTGGGTGTAGCCAGGGATGACGGCGAAAAAGACGCCGAATGGATGGCGGAAAAAATCGCGAACCTGCGTATCTTTGAAGACGCCCAGGGAAAGATGAATCTTTCTTTGCTGGATATTGTTGCGCAAAATAAAACTGCGGATGGCTCTATCGGCGTTCTTGCGGTTTCGCAGTTTACGCTTCTTGCCGACGCCGCCAAAGGACGAAGGCCTTATTACGGGGAAGCGGCTGCACCGGAAAAAGCAAATCAGCTCTACGAATGTTTCATGAAAAAGATAAGGGAACGCGGCCTTGTTTGCGAGGCCGGTGTCTTTCAGGCTCACATGGATGTAACTTACACGAATGACGGGCCTGTAACGATAATTCTTGATTCGCCCTGATTTGTAATTATCAACCACGAACCACACTAACAACGACAAGATCGAAGAAGAAGCTCACACAAAGAATCTATGATTTAGATTATCGGGGAAAAGTGGTACTCTGGCCTGACGGGGCCAGAGGGCCGGTGGAAGGCTGTTTCGTGTCGTGAGGGAAACAGAGCGATCTGAGGAACCTCGTCACAAAGAATAAGTTTAGACCGACCGCCGTAAAGAAGAACGCGGCTGCCTGTCATACAGGCATACCGCGAATAGGAGTACGGTGCACCACGCGCCCGATAATTGCTCCCGGCCCTTATTTTATAGTAAGGAGCGGAACGATGAAAGAGGAGAAGAAGAAGACAACGGCAAGGTTTGTGGGGATAGACCTTGGGAAGCGGACCTACGAAGTAGCGATTGTAGGCAACAAAGGGAAAGTGGAGAAAAGCAACGGGAGGACAACTGTAGCCGGCCGTCAAGGGCTGTACAAGAAGCTGCGAGCTGGGGACAGGGTTGCGCTTGAAGCAGGGAACATGGCATTCATCATGGCGAAGGAGATCGAGGCGGCGGCGGGGTGCCGAGTATATGTATTGAATCCCTCTCGGCTGGCGCTAATCTACGGGTCGATGAAGAAGACGGACAAGGAAGACGCGTTGAAGCTGGCGCACATCCTTGAGGACTGCAAAGAGGATAGGCTTCCAGTAGTGCCTGTGCCGAGCGACAAGGAGATGAGGAGGCGGAAAATATTAGCCTGCTACCGCAGGGCGCAGCAGAGCCGGAACAGGGAAATAAACAGGCTGCACGGGCTGTTTGTGGCTCAGGGGATAACGAGTAAAGTACGTAAGGATCTGTCAACCGCTGAGATGAGGGCAGAATCAATAAAAGGGCTTTATGGGATAGAGAGGCAGGAAGCGGAATACCTTGTCGAGTGCCTTAAGCTGCACGAGAGGCAGATAGGGGCCCTTGAGAAAGCGATGAGAGAGGAAGCGGCCGGGGACGAACAGGTCGAGCGGCTGCAGGGCGTGCCCGGAGTTGGCCCGAAGGTAGCGTTTGCGTTTGTGTCGTATGTGGCAGTGGAGAGGTTTGAGAATGCCAGCCAGGTGAGCAACTATTTTGGGCTAGTCCCTCGGGTATACATATCCGGAGATACTGCAAGGTACGGGAGGATCACCAAAAGGGGGAACTCCTATGCCCGAGCGCTTTTGGTACAGGCTGCTTGGGCAATGATTCGGTCGAAGGCTGGAGGGAAATTGAAAGAGCGTTATGAGTATATGACTGTGGAGAAATCAATAAGCAAAAAGAAAGCAATAGTGGCAATAGCGCGGCGAATAGCGGAGCTGCTATATACCCTGATGAGGGATGGGACAAAGCATGAGCCAAGGCCGTTTATCAGGGAGAAGGAGGCGGTAGAAGCAATAGCCGCCCAGCTGGCAAAAAGCGCATAACAGGGCCGGGGGCTGCCGAGGGGGAAAATTTTTGAAAAAAAATCAAAAAACCCTTGACAAAAAACATAGGAATCACAAAGGTAAATTGCATAATTTGTGAAACTCTCGAAGCCTTATTTAGCGGCGGCAAGCCTTTCCCGTACCATTTCGCTTATTATTTCCGCCGGAGTTTTGTGATCGGCTATTGCTTTGGTTAACAGGTAGTCCGCGGAAAGATCATCAAGTCCAAAAAGCCGGGCCTCTCGGCGGCTTACAAAGCCTGTTCCGTTGGGACCGACTTTGGGTGTGTTCTTCGTCCAGTATTCATCAAGAGCATCATACTCTTCCTCGGTTAAGTCCGGCATGAATCCTCCTAATGATATTAGACTTTACAGTCTGGTAAGATGAAAAGCAAGTACGCGCATTGTCTCATGTTAAATCTAACCATGAAGGGCCGAAAATCTCATGTAAAAAACTAACCATGGAAAAACCAACATACTTCCAGAAACATCGCTTTCTGGAGGGAAGGAATGGCATTCACCATGGC
>Ga0268262_10004413_pt1 | contig 14557 bp, 14 predicted proteins | sample TergutNc150P3_FD_190354 | JGI IMG/M metagenome (GOLD analysis project Ga0268262, IMG submission 190354) | Nasutitermes corniger P3 segment gut microbial community from laboratory colony in Florida, USA - Nc150 P3 (SPAdes) (version 2) | ecosystem: Host-associated > Arthropoda: Insects >... | reverse complement strand
AATTTTCACGCTCACTGATAATGAATATAAAATATATTAAGAATATCATCACGCAGAGCACGCAAAGGACGCGGAGGAGAAGAAAAGAAATGTACAATAACATTCTTCCCCTCTGCGATCTCCGCGTGAGATCTTCTTAGAAAACTGCCGCGACGCCGCCGTCGTAATGGCTGTTGATGTAATCTTTTACCTTCTGGCTTAAAAGGGCTTTCTTCAAAGCCACAATACCGGGATCGTTCTCCTTGCCTTTAAGCGTTACAACTATGTTAACGTAGGGGGAATCCGCGCCCTCGATGATAAGGGAGTCCTTGATGGGGTTAAGGCCGGCTTCAAGTGCGTAGTTGCCGTTAATGGTCGCGGCGTCCACGTCTTTAAGGGAGCGGGGAAGCTGGGCAGCCTCTAGCGGCTGGAACTTGAAATTGCGCGGGTTGCCTGTTATATCGTGGGGGGTGGCGGTAAGATCGACCCCTTCCTTAAGGGTGATAAGCCCTTTCGACTGAAGCAGAAGCAGAGCCCTGCCTCCGTTCGAGGGATCGTTGGGTATGGCGATGGAAGCGCCATTGGGCAAATCGTCAACCTTCTTGTACTTTTCAGAATACAGCCCGAAAGGCTCCACATGCACGCCGAAAGCGGCGGTCATTTTCGCCTTCCATTCCTCATTGGAATCCAGATAGGGAATATGCTGGAAAAAATTCGCGTCCAGGTCTCCTGAAAGAACCGCGACATTGGGCTGCACATAGTCGGTGAATTCCAAAACTTTCAGCGTGATCCCCTGCGCCGCCAGATCGTCCTTTACAAGGTTAAGCAATTCCGCGTGCGGAACAGGCGTGGCTCCCACGGAAACAGTTATTCCTTTTTCTTTTTTCTTCGAGCAGGCGGTAAAAACCAACGCCGAAACCAACAGACCCGCGAGCAGTGCTACAAAAATCTTCTTCATTTAATCTCCTCCATAGAATACATATTTACCATATATGTAAATTAATAACTTTGTCAACAAGGTAAATCCTAATTTAGCGTTCTAAAGCGCCTACGGCGCACTTTACTCGCGGCTTCACTCGCTTTTTATCTCGCCAAGGCGCAAAGGCGCCAAGCACGCCAAGGAAGAGGGAAGGGGGAAGAGTTATTGTTTGCGAGATTATTGTAAACAGGATAGATTTTTGTAATACAACGATAATCCCAGATATAATAACCCTTTTCTTCCCCTTTGCGTGCTTGGCGTCTTTGCGTTCTTTGCGTGAGGAATTGGGAATAAATCGTGCCGAAGGCACCGGCGAGTTGTAAATTACGGTTTACGTCACCGTTTTGACAAAAGGCTTCTGCTGATCGCCGTGCCGATAATCTGCACAGTTTCCACAAGTATCATTATTACAATTACGGCGCCTATTGTTACGTCGGTTCTGAAGCGGTAATAGCCGTAGCGTATGGCAAGATCGCCAAGGCCCCTTCCGCCAATAGCCCCGGCCATGGCCGAATAGCCGATCAGGTTGATGATGGTCAGAGCGAGGCCGGAGACCAGGGCCGGCATGGCTTCCGGGATAAGCACCTTGCGCACGATCTGAAAATTGGTCGAGCCCATCGCCCTCGCCGCTGTAAGCACGCCCTGATCAACTTCGGAGAGGGCGGATTCGGCGACGCGCGCGACAAAAGGCGCGGCTGCTATTGAAAGCGGGATGATTACCGCCGTCGGGCCAATGCTGGTTTTTATGATAAGCCGCGTCACCGGGATAAGCAGGATCATCAGTATGATAAATGGCAGCGAGCGGAACAGATTTACAATGCGGGAAAGCACGTTGTACAAAACCGGGCGGGGGGCGAGGCCGTCCGGAGACGTTGCGAACAAAAACGTTCCCAGGGGGAAACCAAGCAAGCATGCGAAAATGGTTGACATAAATGTCATGTACACCGTTTCCAGCGTTGCCTCCGGCAGGAGTGACAGCACTTCCATTATATGTTCGCTAGTCACGGATCAGCTCCCTTGCCGCCTCGGTCTTGGGCGATTTAAACACCTCGGCGGCGGGCCCGTATTCAACGATAGTCCCCTTGTCCATTACCGCGACCTCCTGGCATATCTCCCTGATAACTTCCATCTGGTGGGTAATAAGCACGACGGTTATTTTAAGCGTTTGGTGCAATTCGCGGATAAGGGCGAGGATTGAGCGGGTGGTCTGCGGGTCAAGGGAACTTGTCGCCTCGTCGCAGAAAAGCACCTGCGGGTTTACAGCTAACGCTCGGGCGATGGCAACACGCTGCTTCTGGCCGCCTGAAAGCTCGCGCATCCTCGCCTTGCGCTTGTCGCTGATTTCTACCATCTCCATAAGCTCGTCAACGCGGGCCTCAATCTGCTTGCGGCTCATACCGGCGATTTCCAGGGGATAGGCTATATTCCCAACCACATCGCGCGATCCAAGCAGGTTGAAATTCTGAAATATCATCCCCATTTTTTTGCGCTTCTCGCGCAGGGCATTGCCCCGCAGAGTATCCACGCGTTCGCCGTTGTAGTACACCTCGCCCGAATCGGGCGTCTCAAGAAGACTCATCGTTCGCAGGAGGCTGGACTTACCCGCGCCCGATCTCCCGATGATTCCGAAAATACAGCCTTTGGAAACGGAAAGATTGGCGTCGCGGACAGCGGTAACAGGGCCGTAAGACTTGGTGATGCCTTCCAGGACTATCATTAATTTTTCTTTCCCGTACCCGCTATCTCTTTCAATCTTTCAATAATGTTAAGGTGCTGGGTGCAGGCTTTCTCGCACTTGCCGCAAGCCGTACATTTGCCGGCGCCCGCGCGCTCAAGGCTCCAATGCCAGCGCAGCCTGTCACCGATTTGATCGCCAGTATCCCCCTCGTTGAGTATCTTCTGGTTGTAGGCGTCCATGTACTGCGGAATGGGAATATTCTGAGGACACTCGTCGCAATAGCCGCAGCCTGTGCATATACCCTCGACGGAAGAAGTGGCGCGTGATTTTACCGCTTCCAGTTCCGCCTCCGTCCTGGGCTTGTAAGTTTCCATGGCCGCGAGCGCTTCCTTCACCTGCTCGACATTTTGATAACCGACAATGGTGGAAGTTATATCATTGTGATCCCAGAGGAAGCGCAAAGCCGCCGTCACGACGCTTTCGCCGTTTCGGCATAAATAGCTGAATTTTTTCGGGTTCTGCGGTATAACGCCGCCGCCGAGCGGGTTCATAATAACCGCGCCAAGCTTGTTCTCGCGTATAGCGTCAAAGGCGGCCTGCCTTGTCTGGAAGTTATAAATTGAATAGCCGAACAGCACGCCCTCAAAAGCGTCCTTCTCCATCAAAAGTTCTTTTATCTCGTCATTGATAAGGTGGCTTGAAATGCAGACGTGGCGTATAAGGCCTTCCTCTTTAAGTTTCCTGAAAGTATTTACAACGCCGTCTTTCTTGCGGCCGCGCCAGCCTTCCAGGCTTGTAATGCACCATATATGGTAGAAGTCAATGGCGGGAATATTCAAACGTTTAAGCTGTGCGTCTATTTCGCGGCGAATCTCATCGGCGCCGGAGGCGAAAGTCTTGGTAGCGCAATAATACGGAATGCCCCTCTTTCTGAACTCGGCAAAGCCCTTGCCAAAAACCGTTTCGCTTCTGGTCTCGAAATAACCGGGCGCGGTGTCGAAATAGTTTACTCCGCCCTCGGCGGCGGCAAGCATCACGCGCACACATTCGTCATGGTCGTCAATTTTGGCGAAACGCATACCGCCAAAACCAAGCAGTGACACTTTTTTCCCTGTCCGCCCATATTCCCTGTACAGCATTATTACCTCGCTTATTTCCAGACTACTTCATAATTCAACGGGGTTTCCAGAACCAAAACATCCAGCAAGGGTATTTTAAATTCGGCCTTTCTTCCGGTAAATGTCCCGCCCTTGATCTTCTGTATAGTTCCTGGAAAAGTAAAAGAAACATTTATAACGCCGGATGAAATTTCATCCGCTATGTCTTTACCGTAAAACGAGGCGACCGTATCAAGGTATTCTTTCTTTGTCATTTTTTCGCCGCTTGCGAGCGGGGCCATTAAAGCGTTAAGGTACATTCCGATTTCCGGAGAAATAAGGCTGAGTATCTGCGGGCCGTATTCCAGGCTTAAATTGACAGAACAACTCCCCTCGCCTGCGGAATTTTTCTGCTCAAATTTGATAAAGCCGCTTGTTTTCCCGCCGCCGCTTGCTAACAGGTCGCTTATCTTGGAAATTTTCACAGGGCCTTCAATGGAGGACGGCGTCTTGTTGACAAACGAGACAGACGCGACACCCGGGGCCTGAGACATGGACGCGGCGACTTGCGGCCCGTCCAGGAGAGGCGCGCCGGGCTTTACCGCCCCGGAAAGAGCGGCAAACCTTCCGATTAACGCCGTTATTTTCGGCTTCAATTCCGCCTGTATTTGCAAATCCGCCTGCCCGTCCCCCATGAGAGAGCCGTTAATCTGAGAGGCGCAGGACGAAAAGGCCAATAATAATGCCGCTGTAATAAAGGCAGAAAAAAAGATTTTCATCATTAGGTTATTGTAGCAGATATAGATACAATTTCAAGTGCCTTACAGAAAGGTACAATAGTCTAAATAAATATATAGAAAATACAAAAAATGAGATTTTATTACGCATGGGCCATGCTATAATTGGGATATGAAAAAAATAACTATGCGTATGGCCGGCGGGCTTTTGGGTATTATCGCGGCGGGCGTTTTTCTGTTTTCAACTTGTACGGATGATGACAAAGAAAATCCGCCGCCAAAACCGGAGCCCAATCCAAAGGAAAAATTCCATATCTACCTCGCCTTTGGGCAGTCGAACATGGTGGGCTACCTTGGGATGCCCGTAGCCGCGAACGACAACGTTGGCAATACAGACAAAAAGGAATGGGTCGCGGAGTACGGATTCGATAAACCCCCGAAAAACTTTGTTGTAATGGCCGCGGCGAATAACAACAAGAATCCCTATAGCCGTGAAAAGGGCGAATGGTACCCGGCAAAACCGCCTCTGGTACGGAACAACACAGGGCTTTCCCCGGCGGACTTTTTCGGCAGAACCGTCGCGGAAGCTGTCGCCGATCAGGGCGTTAAAGTTGGCGTAATTGTGGTCGCCGTTGACGGATGCGCCATAAACCTATTTTCAAAAGACATAGACGAGTTCAAAGCCTATATCCGGGCTCAGGAAGAGTATATGAGACGTCAGGCCGCCGCTTATGTTGACACCAGCGTAGGCGATATAATTCCATTAAAAGTGGATTTTACCACCGAGGATTACCCCTACAAACGCCTTGTGGATTTGGCGACACTCGCCCAGAAAGAAGGCGTTATCAAGGGCATTATCATGCATCAGGGCGAATCGGGCAAGGTTACATACGACGCGAAAACAGGCGCCGTTGGAAATAACGGCAATGACAGCGCCAATTACGCAAAAGCGGTAAGGAAAATATACGATGATCTGTGCGAGGACCTGGGGCTTATTCCAGGGAAAGTGCCTTTCCTGGCGGGCCAGGCGGTAGGCAACAACAACAGCAATATCAATTCAATACCAAACGCCTTCAAAGACCTGCCCGATACCGCCTTTGTAATTCCGTCGAACGGATGTACGGCCTGGAATCCGAACAGCGCCGAGAATAACGCCAAGTTGTATCATTTCAGCTTTGACAGTTACAAGGAGCTTGGAACACGCTACGGCGATAAAATGCTTGAACTGGTGAAATAAGCTCCCTCTAAACCCGCTTATTGACAGAATCAGCTTTTGGGGTTATAATAGGCGAACATTTATATTCTCAGGAGGAAAAAATGAAACAAGTAAAGACCCTTATTCTTACCGGTCTGATCCTGTTTGCGGTAACCGGCCTCGCGTTCGCCAAAGGCGGACAGCAGTCAGGAGGCTCCGCGAACAGCCTGGAAATTTGGTCAATCCAGACCGACGGAATGGGCCCTGGCATTTTCCAGCGTGCCATTGAAAGATTTAACAAAGACAACCCGGACATTAAAGTGACTCTTACCATGGTCTCCAACGACGCGTACAAACAAAAACTGGCTGTGGCCCTGGCATCAGGTCAGGCTCCGGACTGTTTCTTCTCATGGTCGGGCGGCCCCATGTACGAATTTGTCAAAAACGGCCTGATCGAAGATCTTACCCCCTATATGAATAAAGACAACTACAAGGCGAAATTCCTGGATGCCGCGGTCGCGCAGGCCAGCTATCAGGGAAAAATCTGGGGCGTTCCGGTACAGAACGTAGCGGTTTGTTCAGTATTCTACAATAAAGAAATCTTCGCAAAGTACAACCTGAAAGTACCCACAACAATCAAAGAACTGGAAACGGTCTGCGACACCCTTAAAAAGAACAACATAACCCCCTTCGCCCTGGCGAACAAAACCCAGTGGACAGGTTCAATGTACTTTATGTTCCTGGCTACCCGCCGCGGCGGAACCCAGCCCTTTATCAAGGCTGTTGACGGTTCCGGCACTTTCCTGGATCCCGCGTTTATCTACGCCGGACAGAAAATTCAGGAATGGGTGAAGAACGGCTACTTTATTACCGGCTTTAACGGTCTGGACTGGGACTCCGGTCAGGCCCGCGCCCCCATATACAGGGGTGAAGCCGCTATGGTAATTATGGGAAGCTGGTTTAACTCCCAGGCCCTCAACGAAAACCCCGCTTACCACGCCAAGATGGGTATTTTCCAGTTCCCGAAAGACGATCAGGGATCAGGCAATCCCAACACTGTAATCGGCACAGTTGGTGATAACTTCTACCATGTGTCAGCGTCTTCAAAGAACAAAGCCAAAGCCTTTGAGCTTATCACTCACCTCATTGACGAGGAAGCCCAGAAAGACGCTCTGGCCGACGGACGCATTCCCCCGGTTAAAGGCGTAAAGCTGAGCGACCCCATTCTGGCGGAACTCTTTGCGCAGGTTCAGGCCGCCCCGGATATGCAGCTCTGGTACGACCAGTCCCTGTCACCGGAAGTCGCCGATGTTCATAAGGTTACCAGCCAGGAAATTTTCGGCGGTACCTTAACCCCGCAGGCAGCCGCGCAGAAGCTCCAGGACGCGCAGGCAGCTTACCTTAAGCAGCAGAAGAAGTAACTTGATGGCCGGCAGAAAAACAGCTTCACTCCGCAATGCCCGTCAGCGGTCAATTCGTGTTGCGGCGACAGTTTTTTTACTGCCGGCTTTAATTTTCCTTGCGATTTATGTCGCGTATCCAATCATCGATTCATTTATTACAAGCACAATGCAATGGAACGGCCTGGGACGGAACAGGACTTTCAGCGGGCTTTCCAACTGGGCTGAGCTGGTAAAGGACAGTTATTTCTGGAAAGCCTTTTCCAACAATGTAATAATCATGTTCCTGTCACTGCTGTTCCAGGTTCCTTTCGCCATGGCACTTGCCACCTTTTTGGACGTTGCCGAAAGAAAAGCGGCGGTTTTCAAGGTAGTGTGGTTTCTTCCGTATTTGCTCTCATCCGTGGCTATTGGCGTACTTTTTAAATACTCCCTTGACGCCGGCAGCGGCATTTTCGCCTCTATTTCAAAGATCTTCGGCGGGGGCGGAGTGGACCTGCTTGGTAACCCAAAGGCCGCGCTTTTTACCGTCATAGGCGTTGTCTGCTGGCAGTACATTCCTTTTTATATGGTGCTTTATCTGGCAGCTTACGGGACAATACCCGTGGAGCTTTATGAGGCGGCCAGCATAGACGGGGCGACGCGCAGCCAGTATTTTTGGCGCGTATCCCTTCCGCTGCTGCGGCCCACTGTTATTTCCGGGATGACCCTCTCGATTATAGGCTCCCTGAAATATTTCGATCTGGTCTATGTTATGACAGAGGGAGGTCCCGGGGTAGCTACACAGCTCATGGCGACTTATATGTATAAAACCTCCTTTGTCCGTTTCAACCTGGGCTACGGGGCAACCGTCGCCTCGGGAATGTTCATTCTGATTACCCTGACGGCCCTAATCGTTGTCAGTACCCTGAACCGGAAAACGGAGATATAAAATGAAAACAAATATTTTTTCCGCCGTTCTTTGGGTTCTGGCAGTCGCCTTCGCGATAGTGTGGCTTATTATCGCCGGCGCGCCTTTTGTGTTTCAGATTATGACCACCTTCAAGAGCCAGAGCGAGTTTATTACCGACGGCCTTTTTTCATGGCCCAAATCAATTAACCTCAACAATTACTTTACCGTCATGCAGGGCGGTTTTTACAAATATTTCCTCAATAGTATATTCGTTCTCGCCATTTCCCTGACATTGCTGCTTTTTTTCAGCGCTTTCGCAGCCTACCCCCTTTCACGCATGCAGTTCAAATTGAACAAGCCCATATTCAGCGCCATTGTCGCCGCAATGTCTATTCCCATCCACATTACACTTATTCCGGTATTTTTACTGACAATACGTTTAAATTTGTACGACCATGTATACGCGCTTATAGGCCCCAATGTGGCTTTTAACCTGCCCATATCCATTTTCATCCTTACCTCGTTTATGCAGGGTATTTCCAAAGAAATGGAAGAAGCCGCCGAAATTGACGGCTGCGGCAGATTCAAGACTTTTTTCAAGATATTGTTCCCCCTGTCAAAATCCGGGCTCGCGACCCTGGCTATTTATAACGGGGTGGTAATTTGGAACGAATTTGTCTTTGCCATGGTTTTAACCCAATCCCAGACAGCCCAGACGCTGCCGCTGGCTATTTGGCAATATCAGGGCCAATACGCCATAAATACCCCTCTTATTATGACTTTGCTGGTTTTATCCTCACTTCCGGTCATTTTATTGTACGTTTTCGGACAGGATAAGCTGGTAAAAGGCATGATGGCCGGGGCGGTAAAAGGCTAAACCCACCCTTTCATTTTTCCGATAATAAGTGTGAACCCCTAAAGACTCAACCGGTTTTTTTAGGGGTTCACTCAACTGCCCCTTTTTTTGGAGGTCAAATGATTAGAGGATGGTATACTGCCGCCAGTGGAATGCGCGCGCAGCAATGGCGGCTGGACGCTGTGGCGAACAATCTCGCCAACGTGAACACCGACGCTTACAAACGCGACGTAGCGGCTTTCAAGGCCTTCCCTGAACTGCTCATACGCAGGCAGGATGACGACGGTGTTTATCAGCACCCATTTGGCTCTGCTGACGCTGCCCCTATCGTGGGGAAAATGGGCACCGGGGTTGAGTTAAACGAGCTTTACACCTGTTTTGAGCAGGGCAGTTTCAAAGAAACCCAAAGCGATTTTGACGTTGCGCTGGACGGAAGAGGCTTTTTATGTGTTTCCACGCCCCAGGGCGAGCGCTATACCCGCAACGGCTCTTTCCAGCTTGGCAAAGAAGGCTTTCTGGAAACCAAAGACGGCTACCCCGTGCTTGGGGAATACGGCCCGATTAGGGTAAAAGCCAACAACTTCCAGATTGACAAGGACGGCAGGATATTCGTTAACGCGGCGATCAGCGATGATCCCGACGTTATGGTAAGCCGCGAAGGCAATACATGGGAAGAACCCGTCCAGCTTGACACCCTCAAACTGGTTGAATTCGAGCTTGACCGCTACCTGGAAAAACAGGGCATAAGCCTTTACCGCGAGAGCGACACCTCGGGGCCCGCCACAATAATGGAAAAGGGCAGCAGGCCAAAAGTCGTGCAGGGCTTTGTCGAGGCGGCGAATGTTGACCCCGTAGTAGAAATGGTGCAGATGATTGAAGTGAACCGCTCATACGAGGCGAACCAGAAAATAATCCAGGCTGAAGAGGCTGCCCTCGGCACCTTGATCAACCAGGTAATGAAATTCGGCTGATTCTAAAGGAGTAATATATGGTTAGGAGTTTATGGACCGGAGCTTCCGGAATGATTGGAATGCAGGCTAATGTTGACGCTATCGCGAATAACCTGGCGAACGTGAACACCCACGGCTTCAAAAAGCAGAGGGTCGATTTTGAAGACCTTCTCTACCAAACCGTCAGAGTCGCGGGAACCCCCGCCACCGAGGACACCGTGGTTCCGGTCGGCGTCCAGATGGGTCATGGCGTTAAAGTCGCCGACACCCAGCGCGTTTTTACACAGGGCAGCCTGCAGCAGACAGAAGTCTCTACAGACATGGCAATCGCCGGAGAAGGCTTTTTCAGGATACAGATGTACGACGGCTCATGGGCATATCCCCGCAACGGCAACTTCAAGGTTGACTCCGACGGCCGCATGGTTACGAGTAACGGCTACTGGCTGCTTCCCGACATCATCATGCCCGAAGGCTTCCTCCCGGAAAAAATCAATATTACCCAGGACGGCAGGGTCTCGGTAATGTGCCCGCAGATCAACCAGAACGACCCCGTGGAAGTGGGCCGCATAGAGCTTTACCGTTTCGCCAACCCCGTGGGCTTAAGCACAGTGGGTGAAAACCTGTTCAAAATTACGCAAGCCTCAGGCGATCCAATCCCCGGCAGACCCGGCTTTGAGGGCATGGGAACCATCGCCCATAAATTCCTGGAAATGTCCAACGTGGCGGTCGCGCAGGAAATGGTCAATCTTATCGTCGCCCAGCGCGCCTATGAATTCAACTCAAAGACAATCCAGACCAGCGACAATATGCTTGGCACGGCAACATCTCTCAAGAGATAGGGTTTAGGGTATAAGGGTATAAGGGTATAAGGGTATGGATGTTAAGGGTGTTGGCGATATTGGTTCTTACAACAGCATGATCAACGAAGGTGTTGTTAACCGCGCGAAAAATCAAGCCAGCGATGTATCTAAATTCGAGGAACTTCTCAGAAAGACAGCGTCTCAAACAAATCAGGATAAGGTAGAAAATATCGGAGACCCCATACCCCATACCCAAGACCCCATACCCTCTTCCCGATACGCCAAAATAGACAAGACCGACAAGCTCTATGAGCAGTGCATGGAGCTTGAAGTTTTTCTTATTAAAACCCTTGTCAGCAGCATGAGGAACACCGTGCAGAAATCCGGGCTTATCGATCAAAGCTATGCCGGAAAAATGTACGAAGATATGTTATACGATGAATACGCCAAAGACTTTGCCAAAAACGCCAACTTCGGCATGGCTGAAACAGCCTACCTTGAACTAACCGGCCAACGCGGCAAAATAGTCAGATAGCTTTTTCATACCCCTCCTACCCTTCCTCCGCTTCCTACCCCTCCTACCCCTCCTCCCCTTCCTACCCTTCCTTTAGGCATTTTCATAACAACCCGCTCTTGCTCATTCAACACTTCCTCATAAGCGCGGCCAAGAGCCACAACCGGGTATTCACTGCCCTCGGAAACCAGAAAGCCCCTGTCAATCAAAAAGTCTAGAACGGCGCGGATTTTTTTCGCGTCTGTCCCGGCCATAATTCCAAAGACGCTTAGGTCCTCCAGGCCGGAACGGATAATTTTTTCGTTTTTGCTTCCCCGCAGTATATCGATGATCATTGTTTTGCCGAAACTGCGGCGGCGCTCTTTTAAACGGCACACGCAGGAGATGATCTTTCTCGCTTCAAGGCTTACATCGGCGTCTTCATGGCCGGTGAGGCAGACGGAACAATGTCCGCAGTAGGCCGGCGAATCCTCGCCGAAGTAAGCGAGCAGGCGGCGGCGCAGACATTCGTTTCCGGTAGCGTAAAAGGTTATTTGCCTGAGCAGTTCCCGGTTGTGGGCCTGCAATTCAGGATCGGGCTCCTCGTCCTCGTCGTTATGTGTAATCAGGTATTCGTTGATGCGAACGTCCTGGCCGCTGTACAAAAGGATACAGTCAGCCGGAGAGCCGTCCCTGCCGGCGCGGCCCGCCTCCTGATAATAACTTTCAATATTTTTGGGCATATTGAAGTGAATAACAAACCTTACATTCGGCTTGTCTATGCCCATGCCGAAAGCGTTAGTCGCTATCATAATCTTTTTGCGGTCGTAAAGAAAATCGTCCTGGTTTTTCCGGCGTTCCTCGTCTTCAAGCCCGGCGTGGTAATGGGCCGCTGAAAACCCGTACCTCGGCAGCATATCGTACAGTTCGTCAACGGCCTTGCGGGTGGCGCAGTACACAATGCCGCTTGATTTTTTTCTTTTTTTCAGGCACTCAAGCAGGGCGGTTTTTTTGTCGCGCGGTTTCTGAACCTCAAAATATAAATTGGGTCTGTCAAAGCCGGTGTTAATCAAAACAGGTTTTTTAAGGCGCAGCAGCCGCTCAATGTCGTCCCTCACCTTCGGCGTGGCGGTCGCCGTAAATGCCGCCGTTATTGGACGGGGCTTTATACTTTTGATAAATCCGGCGATCTCCAGATAGCTTGTCCTGAAATCATGCCCCCACTGGGAAACACAGTGGGCCTCGTCAACTACTACTAACGGGGCAGCCTCCGAAGATTCATCTACATCAGGAAAAATATCCGCGCGCTGCAAACGCTCAGGTGATATATACAGAAGTTTAACTTTGCCGGAATTTATTTCGCCTATGGCCTGGTAATACTCCTGCGCGTTAAGCGAACTGTTGAGATACGCGGCGGGATATCCGGCCTCGCGAAGGGCGTTAACCTGGTCTTTCATCAGGGAGATCAAAGGGGAAATAACAATGGTCATACCCGGCAGGAGCAGGGCCGGAATTTGGTAGCAAAGGGATTTGCCGGCCCCTGTGGGCATTACAGCCAATGTATCCCTGCCCGCGAGAATCCCGTCAATGGCCTCTTCCTGTCCCGGCCTGAAGGAGTCGTAGCCAAACATTTTTTTCAAGATAGAAAATTTATCCAAATTACCTTTACTCCCTCACTCCCCAGTCCCTAGTCCCCAGTCCCTATCCAAGCACATAGGCCAAAATATTGTACAAAGCGTGGGCGATGGCTACGCCGTGCAGGGAGCGGGAGCGCAGGTAGCAGAAGGCAAGCACAAACCCGGAAAGCGCCGCGTTCAGGAAGCCCCAGGGGCCCTCATAAAAATGGCACATGGAAAACAGCAGGGTAGAAACCAGAACGGCCCGATGTGGGCCAAGCCCCATTTCCCTCCTCCTGGAAAGCAGGTAAAACCTGAAAAAACTCTCCTCCAGATAGGCGCTGCTGACACAGGAAATTACCAGTATAATCCACGCCGGCACGGTATGCGGGCCAAGGACCTGGCGGAGGGCCGGAGCCTCGCCGAACTGGGCTGAAACCAGAGAAATGGTAACGCCGATCAGGGTCAGGGCGGCAAAGGCCAGACCGGCGGCGATAAAATCCTTCTTTTTTGGGAGGGTTATCCCCATCTCCTGAAGGGTTTTTACCTTGAGCAGAAGGTACCAGACAAGGGCCAGCGAAGGGATATTATACATGAGAATTCTCGCCATTTCGGCAGCCCAGGAAAATTCGAGTATTTCTCCTTGAGGAGCCCCGGCGGGTATACGGAAAAAGAGAACCCAGTAAAGAATGGCCGGTTCAACGAAGAATTTCATAAAATATCTTAAATACCTTTCAAAATTACCAGAAATATATTATACTGGATATGTGAGGTAGAGTCTTGCCTACATTTGTTGTTGTTTTAGCATTAGCAGGGTTTGGTTTCTATTGGGTTTCCCGAAAAAAGAAGGAAGGCGGCGGGAACTGGGTTCAGTTCATTTCCATGGGGAAAGAAGCCGGTTTTTCGTTCAAAGAAGTGGAAATGCTCCGCCAAATCGTTGTCCAATGCAATATAGCCGAGCCTTGCTCAATATTTACGTCTCAGGATCAGCTTGATCAATGCATCCGTTCCATAGTCAGGAACATCAGGATGTCAGGCGAGAGCGGGGAGCAAAGAACCCAGGATTTCCTTTCCCGGCTCTATGATTTCAGGAAAAAAATCGAGTCGGACAGCCCCACATCCAGCGGCGGCATCACAAATTCCCGGCAAATGACCGACGGCCAGGTGCTAAAAATCCTTGTAGCCGGGGCCGGTGTTTTCAGGTCTCAGATTGTAAAAAACTCAAGCCAGTTTATGACCATTTCCCGCCCGGTAAGCCAGAAAGCCACAAACCCGATGTCATGGCAGGGGGCCAAAATCTCCGTCTATTTCTGGCGGGAGGATGACGCCGGCTATGTGTTTGACAGCGAAGTACAGGACGAGGTTATTTCTTTGGGCGTTTCCTCGCTTAAAATATCCCACAGCGACTCTCTTTTCAGGACACAGAAACGCAGGTCCATCAGAATGAAAATGCACAAGCAGGCCTTTCTGTACCTGGCTAAAGAAAACGAGCCCTCGCATAAAATGGAAATAGACCCCGGCTTAAAGTGCTACCTTGAGGATCTGTCTGACACGGGCTGCGCGGTTATGGTCGCCGGCCGAACCGAGTCCGGCTTGAGGGTCAAGATTCAATTTGCCCTGGATAATTACCCGATATGCATAAGCGGCATTGTCCGTTCCACCAGTTACAAAGAAGACACCAACCGCTCCGTACTGCGTATTGAGGCCGACCCCTTGCCAATGGATACACGAAACCACATCCTGGGTCAGATGTTCGGCACTTCGCCGGATGACGATGACGATCTGCCCTTCCGCGTCCTTGACGATGAAGCCGCGAAACTCAGTTCCCCTAACACCGCTTCGGACATCGATCCTTTTATCGCTGACGCCGCCGCCGACAGCGTGC
>Ga0268262_10004412_pt1 | contig 14565 bp, 10 predicted proteins | sample TergutNc150P3_FD_190354 | JGI IMG/M metagenome (GOLD analysis project Ga0268262, IMG submission 190354) | Nasutitermes corniger P3 segment gut microbial community from laboratory colony in Florida, USA - Nc150 P3 (SPAdes) (version 2) | ecosystem: Host-associated > Arthropoda: Insects >... | reverse complement strand
TCATAGAATAAATACAGCAATAGCATGATCTTTTATAAATTTCGAAAATAATTTACTGAAAGTGGTTAAGAAAAATTAGATAGAGATGAAAATCTTATCAAAAATTAAAAATTCAACAGTCTCAACAGGATTGTTATCCGAATCAACTATCTCAACAATATATCCCCCTGCGCCATATACTCGTTCCCATTTAATAGCACTGTCCTGATCTCCATATATTATGCCGCAGAGAGGTACAAAGAAAAGGATTATTAATAGCAAACCTTTTCTATTTAACATATATCACTTCCGGAGATTTTACTTTCGGCGCAGATATATTTTTACTCACTCTTATAATAAATGAACTCTTTTCAGACTCGCCGACAGTAATTGATTTACCTTTATCTATCCTCTTTGCTCTAACTGCCCACTTTACCTCTCCGGAATTGAATAAAGAAAAATTTCTCAAAGAAATATCCGTTCTTTTGCTATTCACCACCAAAACAGGTCTATTCAGCCCTTTAACGCTCTGGAAGAATTCAATCTCATACGAATCTGCGCCCTCAACACTGTTCCATTTGCAATTAATAAAATCAATACCATCAATATTTAGAACAGCCATATTCTTAGGATATATCAATACAATTGAATCTGCAACAGTAAAATAGACTGTTTTACCTGTTGCAATAGACTCCCCTGATTTATCAGTTATTGCCGTTCTCCAATAATATTTACCTTTAGCAGGCATTTTTACAAGAGTATTCACCTTGTCGGTTTTTACCGAATCAATAGTATTCTTAAAATTCGGATCCGATGATAATTCAAATAAGTAATTTTGCGAATCAACCGTATCTTCCCATACAAATTTCAAAAAATCGGATTGATTAGTTACGGTTGAACCGTTTTCAGGATATATACATTTTACAGGCAGCGGGGTTATAACGTTAAATGTTATAATGTCCGATGTTAAAATTTTATCGTCACTATAAATTGCAGAGACTCTGAAAAAATATTTCCCCTCAGGGAGCATATCTGCGCTATAAAAGTTTAATCTTGTAGCAGAGGTTTTAAGTATCTCTTTAAAATTCTTATCGGCTGAAATATCTACAGTATAATTTTCAGCCCATTTACTCCCCAGCCAGTTAAAATTAATATTATCTAAAAACTTTGACACCTTAAAATTATCTTCATTAAGCAGCTTCGGTTTTGCATAAGTATTAGGGACTATTTTTAAATCAAAAACTCCTGAAAGTTTCGGATCAAACAGTATATTAAAACTATCGGGATAGTCATATGACACATTATATATTACTCTTCCGGGTTCAAGATTAGAAATATTTATAGAATTTATTTCACAATTAATATGATTGTCTAAATTTTGAGATTTATTACCTTGCGATAGATAAAGCTTATAACCGCGTACAAAATCCGATTTAGTCCACTTAAAACTTACCATTTCATCTTCGGTAATCTGTATTACGCTGTTCTTATCAGGGAAAATCATCTCCGGCTGCTTATCTATAAGTACAGTGAATTTTCTTGATTGCGAAATCTCTTTTGATGAGATTACACGCCAGTAATAATCACCCGGCTCAATATCAATACTATAGCTCTTATCTTTTGTAACTCCGCTGTATTTAATATTTTTAAAATTTGAATCTAACGCCACTTGAACCGTTTCATTGCCCGATAAAGCGCTGTTCCACTTAAAATTAATTCTATCGCTGTTTTTGCATATTACAAAATATATGTTATTTGAAGGAGAAGCAGGTATTATTAACGAATTTATTATCTCAAATTTTTCATCTGTAGCATGAACTAAATCATTGGTATGAAGCTTTGAGATCTCGCCATTTCTGTTTACAATAGCTTCTCCGGCTAAGACATCTATATCAACAATATCGCCCCTCTTCTTTACAGAGAACTCCCCTTGATTTGTGGATATGGAAAAATCCTTAGTATTAATAGTTATACTCTTAGATGAATTATTTTTTGCTGAAATTGCGCCCTGATCACAATTAATTTTAACTCCGTTTTTGTCGGATACAATTATGATCATTGTCTCTTCATCTATAGAAATCTCTCCGCTTTCATTAAATTGCAGATAGGCAGAAGACTCTGCAACTGTTCTTACTGAGTCATAATTAAAAAAAGGAGCGCTGTTTGAAATGCTCTCCCATATTACATAATCGCCGTATTTTCTTTCGGCAACATTCTTCTTAATGACAAGCGTCCCTATGGCATCTTCATCACTTCTATCAATCTTTCCCATAAGCTCTTTATAGAGATAGTAAGATGATAAAAGTATTACAGCCACACAGAGAAGAACGATTAAGAGTGAACTTTTATTCAATGATTTCATATTTCAATTCATTCGCTTTAATATGAATATCTTTGTTAGATAATGGAGGACTGATTCCAACAATCTTTCTTAAAATCGAAATATTCTCAGGGCAGTTTGGATCATTTTTTCTTCCAAGCACTGCATATATCTGCTGAGGATCAATTTTTCCCTTAACCTTTATCTTTTTCATCGGCTCAACATTAAAAATTCTTTTTACATTATTATAAGCATCGGCTGATATTAGTATATCCGTGCCGAATGCTTTATTTAATGCTTCAATCCTTGAAGCAAAATTTACAGTATCGCCGATAACGGTGTACTCCATTCTATCTTCAGATCCGATTTGACCTACAAGAACAGGACCCGTATTTATGCCGCAGCCGATACTGATTACAGGCTTCTTCGCTTTGCTGCGCTCCTTATTAAATTTTATCAAAACCTCTCTCATCAAAAGGGCGCTGTTTACGGCATTCTCAGTATCATTACCATGCGATACAGGCGCGCCCCACACAGCCATTATTGCATCGCCGATAAATTTATCAACTGCGCCTTTGTTATCATTTACACATTTTACCATTAGAGTCATATACTCATTTAAAAACTCTACAACCTCTTCCGGCTGAAGCTTTTCGGACATTTCAGTAAACGATCTTATATCGGAAAAAAATACAACAACCTCTTTTCTTTCTCCCCCAAGTTTTAGATTACCCTTTAATGCAAGCTCTGCAACCTCTTTATTTACAAACTTGCCAAAGGCATCTTTCATCTTCTCCCTCTCAGCAAGTCCCTTAGCCATCTCTGTAAACGAAGAACTAAGCCTGCCTATTTCATCTCTTGTTGATACAGGCACAACAACAGAAAAATCACCGCTCTGAATTGTATCAGCAGCAGACATTAATCTTCTTATCGGATCTGTTAATGTTTTGGAAAAAAACAGTATTAAAATAACTGCAAGAGACAGAGAGATCAATGTTATATAGAGTATAATCCTTAGAATTTTATATACTGATGCAAAAGCCACACTTGCAGGAACTATTGACACAACTGCAGCGCCGGTAAAATCAAGGAATTGAAAAGCCGCTAAATAGCGGTCGCCTTGTTCATCGGTATAGAATGTCTGGCCATTTTGGTTAGAATTTGACCTCATCATCTTTACAATATTAAGCGATGAAAGATTTACATTAGATCTTGCAATTGATGAATCAAAATGTCCTATTACGTCGCCTGAATTATTTATAATAAAGCTCTTTATTGTACCCTTTGACACAATAATTTCAGCTATTTTATCCATAGAAAATATAATCAGTAATATACTCTCTTTATTATCAACAGCATCAAAAGGTACTGCAAGTCCGATTACCGGTTCTTTAAGATAAGCAGAAGGATTAAAAAGAATCTCATCTCCTTTAAATACCTTATCAAGATTTTCTTTTTCAGCCTTAATCCTGTCCATAATGGAATTTTCGTCTAATTGCGAATACCTGCTCTTAAAAAAAACATTCGGCTTATCCTCCCCCTTTTTTAACACTGCCACAGATATTATCTCCGGATCGCGTTTAAACAGGAGCTCATTCATTGTATTATTCATATCTTTGCTTTTAGAATTCCTGCTGCTAATAAGGGCAATGCGGGTTTTGTCTATTGTATGCAAAAGGTCAGAATTGATCTTTTTTGAGATAAGCATTGCAAAGTTCAAGGTATCCTCCATAGCCTTGACCTCATTATCTTCACGGAAAAAGTATGACGATACCGCAGCAACGCCTAAAAGCGTAATAATCATAATGAGCGATGTGATAGTAAGTATCTTAAAACCTATTGGGATAAAGAGCCTCTTCTTACCCGATTTAACATTTTTTTTAAAATCCTTTTTCTTAGAGATATTTTTATTCATCTCTATCCTTCCGTACCTGTCTTTTTTTTAAAGCATCGCTGTTGTATTTAAATAATTTAGTTACCTTGTTTTTGCCAAACGAAAACCTATATTATTATCAGAATGGTCTGAAGCTTTTGTTTCTTTATTAGCAACCCTAAGCTTACACGCATCATCTTTATAGCTGCCTCCGCGCAACGTACCTTTAGGGCCATTTGTCGACGAATCATCATAACACCACTCCCAAACATTGCCGCTCATGTCATAAAGATTGAGTTGATTATGAGCGCGAATAATATCTGCTGTACCGCCTACTTTAGATAGAGCAGATGTTCTTGAAATAAGTGTATCAACATCAACATAATAGTCGTTATAAACTGCAACCATATCATTATAGTATTTACCGGCAGGTTCTAAATTGAAGCCGCTGGGATTTATATTATTGCAGAAAGTCTTTGCGCCGCTTAAATAGTTGCCGGGCGTCCAAAAGTAGTCATTGGTCAAGTCTGAATAAAAAGAATTTTTCCCATAAAAAAGACACCCCTCTCCGAGTGTTTCTTCAGAACCTGGATAATCAATTGGTATTGTCGAACCTATATACCTTGCCGCATACTCCCATTCCACATCTGCAGGCAAACGATACCCTTTCTTATCTGGGTCTGCTTTAACAAATCCATCCCATGAATCTTTTGTAATACCAGTATATACTCTCTCATTTTTATAACCAAACATTTCCGTAAGCCAATTACAGAACATTATTGCTCCATACAGTGTTACACCCGTTACAGGATAGTCTTCAAGTCCTGCAGCAAGTCCAAATTCTTTGTTGTTACTGAAGCTTATGGCGCTGCCGGAAAAACGAATAAGTAATTTACCGCCATATTTAGCTTCGGTGCTATTAATATAAGTCAGCGTACTATTATAATAACCATAAGAATAATGATAAAACTTACCTTTATTATATGCCCACTGTAGAACCGTTTTAAACACTCTGTTTGTTACTTCGGTTTCAGATATGTCGAATTGTTTGTTAATCGTATTAAATCCTGAGTCAACATTTCCAAATGGGAAAGTAATAGCTGTTAATGAATTTTTGGCACATATAAATTTAAAATTATTTGAATTACTATCATCACCAAAATATCCGCCGGCTGAGCCGTCGCCCACAACATTTGCAAAAACAGTAGGCTTCCCAAAAGGATTTGGCGTCCACTTCGCATAGAGGGTTACATCTTCTTCTCCCATAATAAATTCGCTGCCTACGGGATATTCTTCACCTGTTACTTCATTATGCCAGCCTGAAAAAGAATGATTTTGCTTGTCAAGGTCTTCCGGCGGAAGAACTGTTACGGAATTTCCTCTATAATATTTATTTGTATCAACAGGAGCATAACCCTCTACTGGATAAGAACTGTCAAGGTCAGGGACAAAATCATATTTAACAGTATAGTATATTGAAGAATCTTCACTCTCTCCTATTGTATTATATAAATCATCTTGTTTGCATGAAAAAATAATTATAAAGAGCGGAATTAATGTTAGTTTTTTCAGGATAGTTTTCACCTTATAACCTCACCTCGTTTTATTTAAAATAAAGATTAATAAAAAAAATTACAGTGACTATAATTAATAATCAAATAATTTGTAAAAAATAATACATATACAATTTAAAACAATTAAACTTATATATATATATATATATATATATATATATATATATATATATATATATATATTGAATGTGTAAGTATATGGGCTGTCGAAAAAATCATTTTTATAGAATTTCGCATTTTGAAAGCCCTGATTCTATCAATGGTTTCAAAATGGTACTATAATAAAAAAGAGGGTTTTTCAACAGTCCCATAGTATTATTTATATGTATAAAGGATATAATGCAAATCTTTTTTCATATAAATTTCTGTAAATTAAAATTTTTTAAATATTTTTATTATCAAAGTTAACGAGCGCGCAGATAATCGGAATTTGCCCATACAAGGAAGTATGAATACAAGAGCAAAGGGAGCTTGTCATAGTGAGTTTTTAAAATAATTGCAGACCCCGCCACACAGAACATGACTAAAGTTCGCAATCTCAAATGCTAAAAAAAGAGTTAGAGATGGAAAAGCCACCCCGGCATGACCCTATTCTTAAAGTCACGCCGGAGTGTTAATCTGCAATTTGATATAGAACTATTTTTGTGTTAATTCTAATTCTATCTGCAATAATATAAAAAGAGTAACAAAAAAATTATTTGTTTCCTGATACAAACTTGTTATTTTCAAATTTGCCTTGAACTTTAGAATTATCAGGCCATGTAAGCGTTCCTGCGCCGTCGATCACACCATCTTTCCAGTCGCCCGTATAGGTTACGCCGTTTGCCCACTTATAAGTGCCTTTACCATTTTGTTTTCCGTCTGTCCAGTCGCCGTTGTAAACGTCGCCGTCTGTCCATGTATATACACCGGTTCCGTTTTTCATATTATTTTTAAAATCGCCTGTGTATGTATCGCCATTGCTGTATTTGTAGCTTCCTTTTCCATCACGCATATTATTTGCATAGCTGCCTTCATATCTTGCGCCGTTGGGCCAAACCATAACTCCGGGACCGCTGACAACATTATCATTAAAAGTTCCTGTAAACTCTCCGGTTTCAGCAAACTTTACTTTTCCGGCGCCATTTATGCAATCGCCATCTTCGCAGGTTGCTCCCGACCCGAATGACTCTTCTACCTGATTTGAAGCACAAGAAACTATAAACAATACCGCCATAGCAGCTATGGAGAGCATTAAGTAATTCTTTTTATTCATGAATATCCCCCTATTTACAAAATTAATCCTGCTAATTATTCACATATCATTATACAAAAGCGGCAACAGCCGCTTTTGTATATATATACATTTATTCAGTTATTAACTTAATATTTGTTTCAGAAGGAATTGTATCTACGTAAAAATCAAGCGTCTCTATTTTACTTGTATTGCCAACTCCGTCTCTTGCTATTGCTTCTATTTTGTGAATACCATTAGTATAGAATTGAATCTCTCCTGTATATAGAACAAATTCTCCGTTATTGTCTAATCTGTAATATATACCTTTAACACCGGACTCTTTGTCGTCTGCAGTAATAGTAAATCTATAGTCTCTTGAAGCAATATTTCTACCGTCTTTTATAAAAAATGCTCTGTCCGGTTGAATCTTAACTGCAGGAGGAGTATTATCTATAATAATTTTAACTCCTGAAACATTATCTGCAATAACTTCGCCTGTTTCATCTAAAATTCTGGTAGCATATTTTGTTGTAGAATTTCCAACTTTATCCACTGAAATTATATCCAAGCTAACAGGGGTTGAGGAATTAATAGTAAACGGCTTAAGATATGGTTTATGATCTTCCCCGTTAACAGAATAGTTAACCGATTGTACGCCGGAAATAGCATCTCTTGAATTTATTGTGTAGTTATAAGTAAAATTATTTGATGCATAGATCTGACTTCCATTTGCAGCAAATGATGCTATAATTGTCAATACGGTTTCAGGCGGAGTCATATCAACAATTACATTGAGAGTTCTCATGCCTTCCCTATTTCCCATCTTATCAACACCATAGTAGTAAATAACATGGCTGCCCTCTTCTTTTATAGTGAAGGGACCTGAATACTTACGCTCCTCTTTGTCATCAATTCTATAAAACATAGAATCAGTCATGATATTGTCTATATCATCAAGATTAATCTGCACCTTATCATTGATATAGGTATGAAACCCATCTGTATAAGAAACAGGCCGTCCTCTAAGCGCTTTTACATTATCATTATCATAAACTTTGTCTGCATGTTCAGTAGCAGTATCCTCCATTGTTACATGATCGCTAGAAGAACTCCCATCACTATTTTGTGATATGGCAGATCTTGAAATTACAATAAATGCTGAAAAAATAAACAGAGTTAATATTAAACCTCGTTTCATTGAAAACCTCCAAAAAATAATTATTTACTCTAATATTTTATTAAAGATATTCCTTAATAAATTTTCCGTGAATATCTCAATTCATTATGAGTCATTTAATATATTATGCTTTATTAAATCAATTAAAATAATATAAAAAAAACATTTTATAATCTAAATTTATACAGTTTGGCTATTTTGAATATTATTAAGTTACAAAAAACGCCAATAATTAAAAAAATATAATATTTCAAAATAATTACTATCTTTTTTAAGTAAGGCACTATACAATTTAATTAAATTAAAACAGCCTTAAGTCAGTTTATATTTATATAATATACTTAATTTATTAACACGTAATATATAAAAATTTATATATATTTTTTATTATGAATTAATTAATATTTACTTATTTACAAAAAATATTTTGTAAATAATCACAACACCTTAATTGATATTCAACTTTCAGGTTTAATAAAAACCTGTTTATTATAGTTATTTCTTTAAATATATATGAAAACATTTGGGAGAGAGTATGACTTTTAAGATTAAAGAACGAAAATTTTTTTATGAAAAGCCTGAGATATTAAACGGCATGTGCTTACTCCAATATGGCGGAACACTCCTTGGAGCTTGGGGAATAAACGGATACTTTATTTTAGCAGATAATATATTCCTTGATACGGGAAATCATAACTCATCCATAGACTCTTTTGAAAAATTCCTTAACACTCTTGATAAAAATAGAAAATGGATAGTCCTTAACACTCATCTACACGAGGATCACTGCGGCAAAAACATAATCGTACAAAAAATTTTAAATTCTGAAGTATATGCACCGGAGATTGCAGTCAATTTTTCATCTGTCACATTTATGTTAGATTTAATCTGGGGGAGACCAAAAACTTTTGCGCACAAGGAGTTTAATCAATCCGTATATGAAACAGATACAGGCAGAAAAATTGAGATTATTCCCACACCCGGTCATTCACAGACTCATGTCTCTTTCAGAATAATGCCTGATAATATTATCTACTCAGGCGATGCAATACCTCTGCCTGTTAAAAAACGTTACATTACATCAGGAGAAGATTATATCTCCGAGATTGAATCGCTCAATGTACTGCTTAAGTTTGCCAAAGACGGATCTATCTTTGTTTCATCACATCATGGCGTTCTAAAAGATCCTGTTAAAACAATTAATGACAGGATTGAAGGCATGAGCGATGTTGTTGATAAGGTAAGCGCTCTAGTGAAAAAAGGCTATGATAACATCCATACTATTGGAAACAGCGTATTTGGAAAACCTGACTTTTTTTATAAAAATTTCGGCAATAGTGTCAGATGCAAGCAGGAATGGACCATCAGCTCAATCATAGACGGATTAAAGAAGAGGAATCACGATCTATCATTACCGTAATATCACTACGGAAACTCCGTCTCCACCTTCTCCAATATCGCCCGGTCTGAAATCGCTTACATATATATTGGTTTTAAGGTATTCACGTACAGCCTGTTTCATAGCTCCGGTACCATGTCCATGAATTACTATTACGGTTTTTATACCCTGCCGATCCATTCTATCAAGCGACGCATCCATAAACGACAGAGCTTCATCAACCCTTTTACCTCGCAGGTCAATTGTATTATAAGAGGTTTGAAACGCAGTATTTAATACGCTGTGAGTTATCCCTGTGATTACAGGTCTTTTATATTCTTTAACGGGTTTGCCCCTGTCCTTATGCGGCGCAAGCAGCAGGTCTTTGAACTTAAATCTTGATTTAATCGATCCGCCAAGCAAAACCACGGCGCTGCTGTCCGAAAGATCTATCTCTTCGATAGTACCCTCAGTTTCAATTGAAATGACAAAAACCCTGTCGCCTTTACCTGTTTTTTCAGGAACAAGTTCCATAAGCGTATCGGAATATTTTTTAAAAGCCTCATCCGACAATTCCGACGACACCTTTTTGTGAATAGACATTATCTCTTCATTTAATTTCCCTGCATCCTTTTGGTTGAGATCCTGAAGCTCTGTTATTCTATTTGCTATCATCTCCCTGTATGAATTCAGTTCGTCAATAAATTCAAGTCCCTTAGCCTGTTTTGTTTCGGATATAAGCCTGTCCAATTCTTCCTGCTTAGACTTTAATCTTTCCATATCTTCTTCTATCTTTGCCGTAAGAGTTTTAACTTTTTCCCTCTCCTCTTTAATTTCCTCTCGATATATTTGAATCTTCTCAATGAGTGAGTCAACATTAGTTTCTCTGCCGTCAACAAGTTCCTTTGCCTTTAATAAGATTTCCTCATTGACTCCGCATATTCTGGCTATCTCTATAGCATGGCTTGCTCCCGGCACGTCAATACAAAATTCATAAGCAGGTTTAAGCGTTTCAAGATTGAACGTTACAGATCCGTTGCGGAATCTGTGATCATTTACGGCAAGTTCTTTAAGCTCCGTATAGTGCGTTGTTACGATTATTCTGCTGCCGGTATTTATCATATGCTCAAGTATTGCCTGCGCAAGAGCGGCTCCCTGCTGCGGATTTGTGCCGACAATAATCTCATCTATTATTACAAGAGTCCTTTCGTCTGCCGAATCTATTATCTCATTCATAATAGCAAGCTGACCTGAAAAAGTTGATAAAGACTGAGAAAGATTCTGATCATCGCCAATATCCGCCATTATATTTTTAAATATGCCGATAACAGAATCGGGACTTGCAGGTATATGAAGACCATACATGGCAAATAGCGCAGATAAACCGATTGTTTTAAGCATAACCGTTTTACCGCCTGTATTTGCTCCGGATATTATAAGCGCAGTATAATCTATCCCAAGAGTAAAATCATTTGCAACAGTAGTGTCGGGCGACATTAAGCAGAGTAGAGGATGACGTACATTGTAGAGCTGTAAAATCGGTTTATCGGAAATTACAGGTTCGCTGCTCTTTGTCATAATACTGAACTTGGCGGCGCCGTTGATAAAGTCAAAAAAAGTAAGAGTCCTGAGATTTGAGTTAAGATACTCCGTATATGACACAACGGAAATTGTAAGCGCGCTGAGGATTTTTTGTATCTCAAGACTCAGCTCTCTGTCAAGAGTAATTATATTGTTATTGAGCTGAATCAATTCGGCAGGTTCAAAATATACTGTTGCGCCGCTTGCGGAAATATCATGTACATTTCCATTTATTTTACCCTTCATTCCCGATTTAATCAGTATGACATATCTGCCGTTTATTGTAGTGAAAGTTTTTTCCTGTATGATCTTTTCGTTTTCACCCGAATGTATTATCTTACTTAAACGTTTTTCAATATCCTGCTTTTCCGCATGAATACTGTTTTTTATCTTTCTGAGAATAGTAAATTTATCTTCATTGAGATTGCCCTCATCTGTAATTGCCTCTAACAGTATTCTGTTTAATTCCTTTAATGAATTTAATCTCATGTATTCGTCCTCTAAAGAATTAAACTCCGCTTTATGTTCTTCAAGATACTTCTTTATCCTCTCTGAGGCAACAGTAAAAAGCTTTATCTGCTGAAGTTCTTCTATGGTGAGGACCCCGCCCTTCTCTGCAATTGCAGTGAGATATGTAATATCGCTGATTCCCGAGAGTTGGACCGATTTACCCCTCTGTATGAGTTCCTTCACAGCGCTTATCTTTTTCATCTGAATCTTTATTTTATCTTCAGGAATAGGTTTAAGCCTTGAAGCCATTTTTTTTGCAGGATCCGAAACGCAGAGTGAGATTATCTTCTCTTCAATCAGGGACCATTCAAGCAAGTCAAGGATTCTTTTGTTTAATCTGTTTTTTATCATTTCAGTACAATAAATACAAATAGTTTATGTTTGTAGAGATAAGGCATGCCCGGTCTTTGCAAATGTGTCAATTACTTTATTTATTGCAGTTACCGCTATATAAACAAAAGTGTTGGCATATTACCAGCCCCCGTCTGCCGTTATAATTGATTTGACATCTTTACTAACAATAAAAATCATATAAACAAGAGGATTAAAAACATGAATTATAAATCAGAAATTAAAAAAATGAAAGAACACAGAAAAACATATTTCCCTTTAATGGAAATGCTCCTCTATGTTGAGCGTAAAACAAAGAAAGAAGATCTTCCCTTAGAGATGACCGACGTAAGCCAGATAGCCTTAGTTATGGAATTAATAGATATTGGATATATCAATAAAAATTCTTTTATAATACAAAGAGAACGCAGAGATATTACAGGATTATTTTATAATGGAGATTATCCCCTTACAGATGCAGGAATAAAAGTTTACCGCCAATATTTGCATGAAAGAAAGGCAAACTTCAAAGTAGGGCTTCTATTGATAGCCATTGTGTTAATTGCCATGCTGGTATTATATATAGCGCTTTAGAAGGTGTTATGGCCTCACATAATAAACTTAAGGTATTACGGCATAAATTTGGGGCTGTCCAATAAGTAAATTTTTGGACAGCCCCCTGTTGTTTCGCGCTTGATTTTTTTCGTAGGGCGTTGCCCTACGCTAATGGCTGTAAAGGCTTTCAGCCTTTTTTCTATTTAGGCGACTTGTCAAGCGCCAATGATTTAAAAAAATGTACTTATCGTTTTCTCTTGTTATTTATTAGACAGCCCCATGAGCTTGGCAGAAACAAATGTTCCTAACCGTAAAAATAAAAAAGCGCAGTTCAATTATTTATTTGACAAAAGTAATTATATATATAGAAGTATATTTAATAAAAAATAATAAAGTTTTTTCTTGAAAATTACATAAAAAAGCTTGGCAAAGGGGGATTTTTATGAACGATATAATTTCTCAAGAATACAAAATTGAACGTTCAGTGTTATATAAATTATTTCACTTAATAAACCAAAGTTTCATTAAAAAGTCTTTATCCTTTTTCTTTTTAATTTTAATGACAACATATCTTTCATGCGGCGGAGGATCAGGAAGCGGAGGTTCAACCGAGCCGGTGTCTTTGGACTCAAAAACAATTACTTCTTTTAATTTTGCAGATATTCCTGCAGAAGAAGTAACAGTAATCATAGATGAAGACGCAAAGACCGTCACAGTAACAGTACCGTACGGGACAGATATAACAGAGCTTACGCCTGATATTAATATTACGGGAGCAGATTACGACCCGCACGGGCAGCGGGATTTCACCTCGCCTGTAACCTACACTATAACTGCAAGAGACGGTACTACACAAGAATACACAGTAATTGTAAACAAAGCAGATTTGGCTAAATGGGCGACCGTGGCTGTAGACACACAGTTTAGAGCTGTAGCTGTAGACAGCTTAGGCAATGTATATGCAGTGGCTGGAAATGGTCTCAGCAGGCTTGTAAAATACAACTCCTCAGCAATTGTTCAATGGACGACGAGAAGCGTTGACGTGTATATGATGAGTATTAATCCTTTATTCGGTTCAGACTTTACCGCTGTAGCTGTAGACAGCTCAGGTAATGTATATGCTGCAGGCGAGCAAAACGGTACAGGAACATATACATACGGCTCAGTTTCTGCTCAAGGTTCATCTACCGGCAAAAATGTTGTGCTTGTAAAATATAACTCATCAGGCACAGCTCAATGGGCGAAAAGCGTTACAGGAGGTAGCAACAGATCAACATTTTACAGTGTAGCTGTAGACAGCTTAGGCAATGTATATGCTGCAGGCTCTCAAGACGGAACTGGCACATTAACATACGACACCGGAGTTACTGCCTCCGGCGCAGGCTGTGTGTTTGTAAAATATGACACATCAGGTAAAGCTCTATGGGTGAAAACCACCGGTTCTTCTTCAGTATTTAATGGCGTAGCTATAGACAATTCAGACAATGTATATGCTGCTGGCGAGCAAGGGCCAGGGACGGTTACATACGGACCCGGCGTTTCTGTTCAAAATCCTTCTTCTTATTCTTCTCATAGTAATGCTGTGCTTGTAAAATACGACTCCTCAGGAATTGCTCAATGGGCGCGGAGTGTTACCGGAGAAGGCTACTACTACTCACGATTTTATGGCGTAGCTGTGGACAGCTTAGGCAATGTATATGCTACAGGCTCTCAAAACAGCAGCTCAGGAACACTTACACTTACCTACGGCACAGGCGTAACTGCTACCGGCGGTGGCGCCGTGCTTGTGAAATACCGCGAATAACTTGCGCGTGTAATTTTAGGTTGTTTCGGTCACTTAAAGCTATCTATGTGACCGAAACAACTTTTAACAACGGCGCAGGCAAATTACAGAAAAGCAAATTACAATGTACAAATTACAGAAAAGGAGGATTCCACTCTGAGCAAACATCATAAACTTAAGGGAAGAAAGAATGAAGTAGTTCCGATAATAAGAAGAAGGAGCAATGGCAGGAATTGGAGTTTATGAACGAATAGGACAATTATGTTCAGAAATACGAAGTGAGTATATA
>Ga0268262_10004411_pt1 | contig 14568 bp, 14 predicted proteins | sample TergutNc150P3_FD_190354 | JGI IMG/M metagenome (GOLD analysis project Ga0268262, IMG submission 190354) | Nasutitermes corniger P3 segment gut microbial community from laboratory colony in Florida, USA - Nc150 P3 (SPAdes) (version 2) | ecosystem: Host-associated > Arthropoda: Insects >... | reverse complement strand
CGGTTACCGGTTGTTATTCGTGAGAACGGGGTCAGTTCCTGCCCCAGCAGAGGCGACAACCGGTAACTGTTCTTCCGAACACCTACACTATACCGAATAACCGCATGCTTTTATCATAGCTTCGTGAGAAATTTTCTTATGATTTTTTAAATATTCCTTTAAACTTTAAATTGCTGTTTCCCCCTGCTATTAATGTACAAGAAATATAAATTTCGGTAAAGGTAATAGCTTGTACCGAATTTCTACATTATATACTGCACGGAGATTTGTTTTGCTTTGGTTTTTTGAGAAAAAACTGATGATTATTGATTAAAAAAAGCCTACGCCGGTTAAGCGTAGGCTTATCAATTAACACTATGAAAAATTGATAACTCCAAGCGCGTCAAAACAAATTTCGATGTCTGTCACCCCTTACTACTGTTTAGTCCATGTTTCACTATCGCCGTCGTTTGTCATTATATACGTTCCTATGCCTCCGCCTATGTCAAAGTATCTGTCGCGCAAGTCGCCATCAAAAGGTTGATTACCAAAGTCCTCCGAAGTAATTGTGCATTGAAACGTAACGCTGGTCAGTTCGTTGTAGACAAACGCCCCCCAACCAATGGAGGTGACACCAGATGGAATGGTAACGCTGGTCAGTTTGTTATTGCGAAATGCATCGTTACCAATGGAGGTAACACCAGATGGGATGGTAAGGCTGGTCAGTTCGTTGTCTTCAAACGCATGGTCTTCAATGGAGGTAACGCCATCAGGAATGATAACGCTGGTCAGTTCGTTGCCGGCAAACGTACTGTCTTTTATGGAAGTAACGCCATTAGGAATGGTAGCGCTGGTCAGTTGGTTGCCAACAAACGCAGATTTCCCAATGGAAGTGACGCCAGATGGGATGTTAACGCTGGTCAGTTCGTTGAGGGCAAACGCACTGCCCCCAATTGTTTTAACGCTGTTTGGGATGGTTACGCTTGTCAGGCTGTTGTTTTGAAAACCTGAAAGATAGGTAACGCTGCTGCCCAGGGTAACGCCGGTAAGTTTGTTGCCGGCAAACGCCCCGTAATTAATGGTAGTAACGCTGTTTGGGATGGTAACGCTGGTCAGTTCGTTGCCGGCAAACGCCCCGGAATAAATAGTAGTAACGCTGTCCGGAATTTTAACGCCGGTAAGGCAGCAGTATTCAAGGGCTTCACTTTCAATTTTGGTGAATGTACTGCCTGAAAGGTCAAGGCTGACGTATTTATCTTCTGCGCTTTGTAATACTGTTTTGAGGCCGTCAAGGCTGCCGATGTTCAAAACAACATTATAGGCGGTGCTTACCGTGTTGGTAGGCTGTGCGCTTAACCATGTTCCAAAGGCTGAAACAGTGGTAAAGGTTTGGGTTGAACTGCCGCTTGTAATAGTAATGCTAAAGTCCTGGGTGTAGGACGTGCTTGCTGTCTTGCCGTTGGCGATTGTTGCCGTAACCGTAACCGTGCCGGTTGCCGTAGTTGTTAGGGTGCTCCCGCTGATGGTTGCGCCTGTAGTTCCCGGGCTCTTTACCGACCACACGATAGTCTTGTTGGTCGCGTTGGAAGGCGCTACGGTTCCCGAAAGGGTAAGAGTTCCCACCGCTCCGCTTGTCGTTACACCTGTGATTCCGGTTACCGCCACGAAGCCGCCGGCAGGCGAAAGCGTACCCGGGCCATTTACCGTACCGCCGCCCTCAACGGTGATGGTTCCGGTGATGTTGTTGATCGCGCTGCCGCTGATTGCAACTTCAAAGGACGCCGATGCGTCGGCAGAGGCCGTGAGGGTAAACTTGTCGCCGGAAAAGTCTTTTACCGTTCCGCTGGATGTTTGGGTTACGCCCGCCGCTGTTGTAATGGTCAGTTTGTAGGAATCGCCTGCTGCCGGGGTAAACGTAACCGCGGCCTTGCTGGCTCTCGTGATTGTCAGTTCGTACTTCGTACCGTCCGCGTCGTAACTTGTGTACACTACCGGCTCATAGGTGGTCAGATCATCTTTATTGAGCAATCCCAGGAGATCGTCGCAGGCTGCGAAAGAGAGGATGAGCGCCGCCAGTGTTACGATTGTTCCTAATACATTAAATAGTCTTTTCATATGAAATACTCCTTAAATCCCATAAAACAGCCTTAAAAACCAAATTCTCTTACAAAAAATTGCCGTTATAGGCTTTATCTTCTTAATATATGGTTTTACATGGATGTAAGTTTGCTTTATGTAAATAAATTGTAGTTTGCGTTACGTAAATTGTCAATACATTAGCGGCCTTTATACTGGAAAAAATCCATGCTGGGAATATGACGGGTCTAAGAACGATACTAGCCTTAAATATGAAGGAACAACGGCGTATTTCAGGGCTTACACAGTCGCAATTGGCTGAAAGAGTGAACACATCGACTAACTATATAGCATTGATTGAGACCGAAAAGAAATTCCCAAAGCCTGAAATGCTGGAACGTATAGCTGTTGCCCTCGGAATTGACCCTCCAGCCCTCTTTGCGACCGAAACCCGCCCGCTGACGGAAGCTGAAACACTGGCAAAGGCTGAAAAACTGATTTTAGGTGATATTAACAACTTCGTATCTAACCGGATTAAGCAATTAGGGCAGGCAACCCCGCAATTCCCTGAACCCAATGGGGACACCGAACATAAAATTGTCTAAAACAAATTAAATAATCTATGGGATGTTAGTAATTTAAAAATATACAGGTAACGCATTTTGAAATATGGCGTAAAAGTACAAAATATGCATCTCGGTAATAAATATGGGTATCTCGGCAATTATTCTATTGTATATTTTTTGGATGTTCATTAATAATTTTATGAGGGTAATGAAAATGGCAAAAAAGGAGCATTTTCCGGGAAAAACGATCAAAAATGTTAATTTTTTATTTTTTTTTATTGTATAATACAAGTTCGCATATTGTTTATAGATAAGGAAAACAAATCTATGAAAAAACCGAAAAAAACATCATTTGCAAAATTATTTACCGCCGTTTCTTTAATCATGATTTTAACCATAACGGTTTCTTTGTCTGTAATCTTTTTTTACAACCTTCGCCATATTGTTACCAATTTAACGCAGATAAACACAAAGACAAACGTAGCCCGTTCGCAGGAGATGGTTTTATCTTTTATAAAGGAACATGAAGAAGCCCTAAAACAATTCTCTATAGGCATTACGCATCTTTTTAATCAAACTACGGTTTCCACAGAATCCGTTGCCGGATATTTGAGTGACATTAAGGAAATAGTACCCAACAGTCTTGATTTGTATTTTACCAATAATCTGATGTGGAACAAGCCGGGCGGTTTTGCCGCGTTTGCCGGGGGATGGGTTCCGGATGACGATTGGGATAATACACAACGTTCCTGGTTTACAGATGCCAAGAAAGCGCAAGGCAAAATAGCTTTTTCCGAACCCTATGTTGATTCTGAAACCGGCGATGTTATCATTACCCTTTCAATGACGGTTTTTGACAGCAAAAAAAAGGACATCGGCGTAGCGGCGGATGATGTCGCGGTAAATGTGATGAAAGAAATGATTAGCGCAATGCGCGGTTTTTCCGGACAGGAAATGTATATTATTAACTCAGGCGGGCTTTTTATTACCCATGAAGACATCAACGCGGTTATGGAAAAAGATTTCTTTAAAGAATTAAATCTTGATAAATACCGCGCCAACGTATTAAATTCTGCCGACTTTTTTAGTATCGATAGCAAAATTTTTATTTATTCTTCGGCCATACCCCATACCGGCTGGATTCTTGTATCAACGATACCGTCATCTGTAATTTTCAATGATATGAATACCCTGATTTTGCGCCTGATTATTTTATGTATAGCAATGCTGGCGGTAGTTGTTTTTGTATTGATCTTTTTTGTAGCGCGAAAAATCAGTTCTCCGATAAAAGCGATCCATTCAGCTCTGGAAAACCTAAAAGACGGGGACTTAACCGTAAAAGTAGCGGTTAAGTCCGAAGATGAAATAGGAGAACTGTCAGGCTTTTTCAATATGACACTGGAAAAAATCAGAAACCTTGTAAGGACTATAAAATATAAAATCAACGGGCTTAACCATACCAGTTTTGAACTTTCCGCTAATATGGGCAAAACCTCGACAGCTGTACAGCAGATTTCATCTAACCTTGACAACATGGAAAACCTTATGGTCAAGCAGGAAAACGGCGCTGAGGAAGCCGGCAGGGCGGTAGGGGTAATTAAGACGAATATTGACAGTCTTAACAAAATGATAGAAGAGCAGACTGAAAGCGTAAATATGTCGTCTTCGGCCATTGAAGAAATGACGGCTAACATTCATTCGGTAACTCAAACGCTGGCTGAAAACAGCAAAAATGTCGGTGTTTTGACTGAAGCGTCGGAGAACGGGAAAACAGGACTCCAGACAGTCGCGCAGGAAATACAGGAAATAGCCCATGATTCCGAAGGGCTTTTGGAAATAAATTCCTTGATGAACAATATCGCAAGCCAGACCAACCTGCTTTCGATGAATGCCGCGATTGAGGCGGCTCACGCCGGAGAAGCCGGAAAGGGGTTTGCCGTTGTCGCAGATGAAATCCGCAAGCTCGCCGAATCATCGGGACAGCAATCAAAAACCACTGCGGCGATGCTGAAGAAAATAAAAGCATCCATAGACAACATTACCAAATCTTCCGATGACGTATTAAACCGTTTTGGGGCCATAGACTCAAGCGTAAAAACAGTTTCCGAGCACGAACAAAATATCTTAAACGCCATGCAGGAACAGGAAACAGGCGGTAAGCAAATATTGGAATCCATAAGCCGCCTTCGGGACATAACCCGTTCGGTTAAAAAGGGGTCTGACGATATGGCGGAATCGGGCAAGACCCTGGTTAAGGAAACAGACGAATTCATAAAAACAAGTCAACAAGCGGTAGAGGGCATGAACGAGATATTGAAGGGCGTTAATCAGATAAGTATTTCGGTCAGCCATGTAAACGACATGAGTCTGGAAAACAATCGTAACTTCGACGCCCTGAAACAGGAAACAGAAAAATTTAACGATACCATCGGCGACGAGAAGCAAAAAATCCTCGTAGTAGATGATGACGCTATCCATCTTGAAATGGTGGAAGCGGTATTGCAGAATAAGTATGACATATTGAGTGCCAAATCGGGCAAAGAAGCGCTTGGTTTGTTTTATCAGGGTCTTGTTCCCCAATTAATATTATTGGATTTAATAATGCCGGATATGGACGGGTGGAATACCTACAGCAGAATAAAAGCTATCAGCGGCCTGTATGATACTCCGATAGCGTTTTTTACGGCTTCAAGCGATCCGAAAGATATACAACACGCGCGTGAAATGGGGGCGGTTGATTATATCAAAAAGCCCTATGATAAAGACGATCTGCTACGCAGGATAGGTAGAATCCTGAAAAAGTAGATGATCAACATACCCCCGCCGCCTTCCGAATTGAAGGTAGAGTACTAAACTTGATCCACATATTTGTAAAAATCCGACAAAGGGATGGCAGCGGTACGGCAAAAAAGCTGGAGGAACCTATCTAAACAGCCCCGTCCGGCCTTTTTATTTACAACTAAGCACTTTCTGATTTTGTAGACAAGCGACATCATCATGTTTCTCATACCGGACGCCATTATTACACTTTAAGTTTTTGCTTTTTTCCCTGGTCTGTTTCGACAGAGAACTCCAGAAATTTTTTGCGTCCCGCTGCCATCCCTTTGCCAGCCTATTTAGAAAAATTGTGGTTCAAGTTTAGCGCAAAGCTCCAGTTCGGCGGGGTATGTTGTTCTCTATGGTATTGGTCTCGGGTTTCATACCTTATGTACGTCCCAGCGGCTCGCACTCGAAAGTGTACAGAGGGTATGAAACCCTCGACACGAATGAAGAATCTCCGGAATTTATCTAACAGCTTTCTGCTTTCTGACCTCGACTTTTGCCAGCTTCTCGTAAAATTTGATAATAGCGCTGTGATCACTGGTTGCCATGCCGTCGACCCTGAGGCCCTGCATGATCTCCATTACCTGGGCCGTAAGAAGCAAGGGCACGCCAAGATCGTGGGCTGTGTCGAGGGCGTTTTGAAGATCCTTGATGTGCAGCTCAAGCCGGAAACCAGGCTTGAAGTTGCCGTCCAGAATCGAGGGAATTTTCGCGTTCATAATGGCGGAACCGGCAAGACCGTCTTTGATTGCGTCAAACACCGTCCGGGGATTTATTCCGGCCTTGGAAGCCAGCGTAAAGGCCTCAGAAACCGCCGCCAGGTTGACAGCGGCTATGATCTGGTTGGCAAGTTTCACCACATTTCCGGCTCCCAAAGGGCCCGCCAGAATTACCGGGGAGCCCATCTTTTCCAGAATGGGCTTTACCGTGTCAAAGGCGGCCTTGTCGCCGCCTGCCATAATTGACAAAGTTCCGTCAATGGCCCCAGGCTCTCCACCTGAAACCGGCGCATCCAGAAAGGCCGCGTTCTTTTTTGCCAGAACAGCGCCTACTTCCCGGCAGGCTTCGGGAGCGATGGAACTCATGTCCACCACAATAGTTCCTTTTTTAAGCCCTTCGATTACGCCGCCGACGCCGATGATTGCTTCCTTTACCTGAGGCGAGTTTGGCAGCATGGTAATTATAATTTCACTTTTGGAAGCTACTTCTTTGTTTGAAACCGCCCCCTCCGCGCCCAGGGATACGAGGTCATCGAATTTCGCGAACTTGTCGTATACAACGAGCTTATGTCCGGCTTTGATTAAATTCTTTGCCATGGGCCGGCCCATTATTCCCAGGCCGATAAAACCAATAATTGCCATGTTTTTCTCCGCCTTATTTAACAGACCTTCTATTTATCAGGCTCTTTTTCCTTGGCAGGTTCTTTTTCCTTATTAAGTTCTTTTTCCTTATGCTCTTTTTCAATAAGCCCTTTTTCCATATTATGCTGCAAACAGGACTGAATAAATTTTCGTATCTTTGTTCTTACGCTGGGATCAATACGCTTGGAAAAAAGAAACACATAGCATTTCATAGTTTCATCCATGCGGGAACCAAAGACTATCGCTTCCGCCTTAATTAGCTGGCTTTGCAGCCGGATCTGTATGTCCCCAAAAAGGCTGTTTTTTGCCAGTTTTGGATCTTCCTCAAAGAAACAGGAAAAACCCACTACACTGATATCTTTAATAATACCGTTTATAAAAGTCCCGTTCACCGGGAAGTTCACGGTCGTTTTCGATTCTTTATCCATTATAACTCTCAAAAATCTGCGCCGGCCTTTTGCATCTACACCGTTCAAAATGTTTATAAGCTGTTTGACCGCCTCGGCAAAATCGGATTTTATTACCGTAAAACCGCACTGAACCTTATACTGCTCAACATATTTCGTTCTGATTTCCTCATTATTTACCGAAGCGATAATTCCTACTTTCACAGAATCGTTTTCGGGTTTCCCCATAATATCTTTGACAAGCTTATCCCAGGCGTCTTCTTTCAATGTTTCGTTTATGCTTGCGAACACAATTGAATCCGGATAAAGAGCAATAGCTTGATGGAGTTTTGCCTCATCCTTTAAGATATAGACTTCAAATTCCTCCTGAGCAAGTTCCGAAACTACCTGGTTCTGGACAAACGCCGACGGAAAAAGAAAAAAGATCTTTTTGCCAAGAGAAGTTAAATTATCGCTTTCTGCCATATGATTATTCTACCAAAAATCCGTAATTTTGGCAAATCCCCTCTTAATGGCGGCGCGTCAGAAATTTATAAGTTCTTACTTTATTTCCACCAGTTCCAGCTCAAAAATCAGAAAACTATTTGCCGGAATGACGTTATTAATATCCCTGTTTCCGTATCCCAATTCAGGGGGAACAATCGCAAGCCGCTTTTCTCCCCTGGTCATGCCCATTATGGCTTCGTCCAGACCGGAAAGTACCCTCCCTGCCCCAACAGGCAACTCCTCAGGCCCGCCTGATAGATCCGAATTGGCAAAAACCGTACCCGAAAGCAGGCTCCCTATGATATTGACCACTGCCGTACTCCCGGCAGTAGGCTTCGGGCCGGTTCCCTGTTTTTGAACGATATACCTAAGGCCGGAGGGACTTACAACGGCGTTTGGATACTTCCTGGCGATTTCAGCGATCTCCTCATCCTGCCTGAGCTTTGCCTTTGCCGCCGCGGCAGACTCGCTGTTGCGAACCAAGGCGTCAAAAACGGGTTGATCCGCCTTGAAGTTCGCTGCCGCTTCGCCGTTGCGGATCATGGTGATCTTTTGTATCTTATCTCCCTTTTGAATTGCATCAACCACTTCCTGGCCTTTGACTACCCTGCCGAAAACCGAGTGTTTCCCGTCAAGCCATGGCATCGCCACACAGGTAATAAAAAACTGGCTGCCGTTTGTACCGACGCCGGCATTGGCCATGGAAAGCACCCCGGGGCCGTCATGCAAAAGGCTGGGATCGAACTCGTCGGGGAAACGGTAGCCCGGCCCGCCTGAGCCGTTGCCGAGGGGATCGCCCCCCTGGATCAGGATATCTTTTTCTACACGGTGAAAGGTAAGGCCGTCATAAAACGGTTTGCCTCCCGTAGCGGTCATCTTGCCTTCGGCCAGAGCCACGAAGTTACAGACGGTCATCGGAACCTTTTGGTATTCCAGGCGAAGCACAATGTCACCCCTGGCGGTTGTAATTCTGGCAAAAAGGCCGTCCCCAAGCGCGGAATCGGCGGATGCCTGCTTTTGGCTTGAGTCCCCGGATGAACTACCGCCTGAAGCTTTCTGCCCGGTACAGGCGGACAATAACAGAATGCAAATACCGGCGCAAATTGGCCGGGTGATATATATTTTTTTCTCAAAGTTGCGCATGGGCAACATTATCATATTCGGAGTAAAATAGGAAATAGGGACCGGGGATTACATCTTTATCCTGCCACGCAGGCTTCGGGACAGGGTAAGCCTGTCGGCGTATTCAAGGTCGCCCCCGACGGGAAGGCCTGACGCCAGGCGGCTGATTTCAAGCGGACGGGAAGGCAGCTTTTCCTTCAGAAACTTTTGGATGTAAAGGGCGGTGGTGTCCCCTTCTATCGTCGGGTTTAAAGCCAGAATTACTTCCGTAACGCCTTCGTCCCTGACACGGCCCAAAAGCTGCGCTATGGAAAGATCGCCGGGGTTTACCCCTTCCAGAGGGGCAATGAGGCCTCCCAGGACGTGGAAGAGGCCGCGAAACTCCCTTGATTCTTCGATAACCCTGACATCCTGGGCGCGTTCAACCACGCACAGCAGGCTGTGATCGCGGGTGGTATCGGTACAGATGGAGCAGGGATCGCTTTCGGTGAAACTGCCGCAGCGCGAACATCGTTTAATTGCCTCATGAAGGCCCTGAAGCTCCCCGGCAAGGCTCCTTGCGAAAGATGGATCAGCGTCAAGGATGTGATACACCAGGCGGCTTGCGCTTTTCTTCCCGATTCCGGGGAGCCTTGAAAAGAGCGCTACCAGCCTGTCAAGAGCGTTAGGCCCGTCCATATCAGATAATGCCGCTTAAGCCGCCGGGGATCATACCGCCCATTTCGCGGTTAACCTCTTCACGGATCTTTTCCAGGGCATTGTTAAGCGCGGCGGTTATCAAATCCTGAAGCATCTCCCGATCTTCCATAGCTTCCTGGGCTATTCTGACGGCAAGAACTTCCATTTTCCCGTTCATGTCTATTTCTGTCATGCCGCCGCCGGCGGTACCGGTGATTTTTACTCCGCCAAGTTTTTCCTGAAACGCCCCCATCTGTTCCTGAAGTTTTTGGGCGTTCTTTAAAATGTCAAATGGATTCATGTTCATTCGCGGCCTTCCTCTACAATGGTTCCGTTAAATACAGACATTACGTTCCTGACGGCCTGTGGGGCGCTAGTATGGGGGACAGGATCAGAAGAAAATCCGGCGGGATTCTCTTTGGGGTTTCCCCTGTTTGCCATACGGCGATTAAATTCCTCGGTTAATGAAGGCGCTTGCTTTTCGCTTGTGGGCGCGGCCATGTCAATAGGAGTCTTCAACATGTCCTGCGCCTTCGCTACAGCGTCACCCAGCTCCGCGGGGGAGATCCATTTATCAAGCCAGCAAAGTTTTGAAACCAGGGTTTCAAGCTCAAAGCGGGGTGACACCGAATAGCGAATGTCCCGGTAGAGCCCGTACAATAGCTCCCCAGCGCGTTCAAGGCGGACAGTGTCGTACTTTTCAAGTACCGGCCGGGAAAACCTTGCCGGAGCGTAACCCAAAACCGAATCCCTTGTTACGCCGGCCTTTAAAAGAAGCAGGCTGTGGTAGTAACCGGCCAGGCCGGTTATGAAAGTTTCCACCGCCACTCCCGAAGAAAGGACGGCGTCCAGAAGGGAAAGGGAAAGGGAAAAATCCCCGGCGGCGCAGGACTCGGCAAAATTGTTTAGCTCATCAAGCCCTACAAGGCCAAGCTTCTCCCTGATGAGTTCCATGCGTATATGCCCGCCTGAAAAAGAGGCAACCTGATCAAAAATGGTGTAGGCATCCCTGCAACTGCCGGTGGCTTCCCTGGCTATCCAGAGAAGGGCTTCGTCTTCCGCCTGGGCGCCGATTTCCTTGCAGGCCTCGCGGAGCAGGGCAATAATGGTTTCAACGGCAATTAAACGGAAGTTAAACTGCTGGCAGCGGCTCCTTATTGTGGCTGGGACTTTCTGCAGCTCCGTTGTGGCAAAGATAAAAACAACGTTTGGAGGCGGCTCTTCAATCGTTTTCAGAAGAGCGTTAAAAGCGCTGTTGGACAGCATGTGTACTTCGTCAATGATGTATACCTTGTAGCGGCCCGTAGTGGGGGGAAAAAGCACCTCTTCCTTAATCTGGCGCACGTCGTTTACGCCGGTATTGGAAGCCCCGTCAATTTCAAGCACATCCATGCTCGCTCCACGCAAAACTTCCACGCACTGTGGACAGACTCCGCAGGGCTGGGATGGGGTACCCTTTTCACAGCGGAGCGCCCTGGCCAATATGCGGGCGGCGCTGGTTTTGCCGCAGCCCCGCGGGCCGGAAAATAGGTAAGCGTGGGCAATCTGCCCCTTTTCCAGGGAGTTCTTGAGAGTGGCGGTTACAAACTCCTGGCCCGCCAGTTCATCAAAAGTTTTCGGCCTCCGCCTGGTGGCGGTTACTTCGTAGGGCATTACTCAATTATATACTGTTTGATAACGAAAAAAACACCCCCGCCAGGGGGATCACGGCGCCACGGCTGACCGCTTGCCGTTGCTTCCTTCCGGACCTGGCGGGGTTGGGCGGGGCCGTTCGCATGATTCCTGGCGAAGGTAAAATATAATACTACATTTATAAACAAAATGAAAAGTACAAAAACTAAATGAATTATGTTTTTTTCATGGAGGAAACATGAGAAAAGCGGCTTTTTTGGCAATTCTTTTGGTAATTGCCGTCGTGCTGGGGACGCCTTTGTTCGCAAGCGGCAGGACCTCAGATTCATTGGGAAGGATAGTTCTAACCATGGGTTCATGGAGAGCGGACGATGTGGCTCAAATGAACAAACTATTGGTGGAATACAGAAAGGTCAAACCCAATGTGGAAATTCAGTTCCGGCCCACCAATCCGCCGGAATACAACGCCACCCTGAGGCTCCAGCTTGAAGGGGGAACCGGACCGGATTTGATGTACGCCCGTTCCTATGCCACTGGGCAGGAGCTTTTCCGCTCAGGTTACTTCGGCGATTGTACCGACATCCCCGGGGTAAGGCAGAATTTTACCGCTTCCAACGGCGCGCCCTGGCAAATGCCCGACGGCAGATATTTTGCCGTTCCCTTTGCGGCGGTATCCCATGCGGTGTATTACAACAAAACCATCTTCCGGAGAGAAGGGCTTTCCGTCCCCCAGAGCTGGGAGGATTTCCTTTCGCTTTGCGGAACCCTCGCGTCAAGAGGTTATACCCCGCTGGCAAACGGCGTTGCGGATGAATGGGACATTCTGGAAGTTTACTTCCTGGGATTGCTGCCCAACTACATCGGCGGCGCTTCCGAGAGGGTAAAGTATGAAAGCGGAGTGAAAAAACTAAACGACGCCGCCTTTACTGCGGCATTCCAGGCCATGGCGGATTCCGCCAAATACCTGCCCAGGGGTTTCGCGGCGGTAACCTACAACGATTCCCAGGTTATGTTCAACAACCAGCAGGCGGTTATGTTCATTGACGGTTCCTGGACAGCAGGAGTGTACTCGGGTGCAAGCTTCGATTGGGGCCTTTTTGCCATACCCGCGCCGCGCGGCGGAAAAACCGCTATCTGCTTCCATCCCGATATGGCAATTACCTGGAACGCGAAAACCAGGTATCCGAAAGAGTGCAGGGATTTCCTGGCCTGGCTTGCATCCCGCGAGGGAGCGACAACGGCGTCGGCGGCTCTGCCCTTGGGTTTTTTCCCGATGATCAACTTCCCGATTCAGCTTGCCGATCCCCACGCCAACGAATTCCTCGGCCTTAACAGCGGTAAGGAGACCGAAGCCCGTTTTGTGTGGCCCAAGTTTATGGATCTGTACGCTCCCATGAACCAGGCGGTAATTCAGGTGCTTAAAGGCGAGATCACAGCCCGCCAGGCGGCGGAAGCTATGGAAACCGCGGCGGCGAGGCTGCGCTAGAAAGTCAGGACTAAACAAATTAGCATGTCGAGCAGAAAGAATTTAAAAATAAAAAACGCAGGGTGGATACCTTATTTGCTTCCGGCCCTGCTGTTCTATGTTCTTTTTATGGCCTGGCCCCTGCTGGATTCCCTGCGTTTGAGCTTGTACACAGGCTCCGCAGGGCTGGGCCGTAGTTTTGTAGGTCTTGCCAACTTCAAAAACCTTTTCACCGTGACACGGTACGCAGAGCGATACCAGGGCGCTTTTATCCACACAGTAATTTTCTTTGCAGTACACATGACGGTTCAGAACTGCCTGGGTATCTTTTTTGCGGCGCTGCTTACCAACAAAACAATGAGGGGCAGGCAAATCTATCAAACCGTAATTTTTCTGCCGACAACTTTGGCGGTGCTTGTTACCGGCTACTTATGGAAGCTGCTCTTAAACCCCGTGTGGAGCGGCCCGTTTCTCAAATCCCTGGGATTGGATTTTCTTGCCCGCCCCTGGCTGGGCGACAGAAACACCGCCCTGCTCTGCGTGTCACTGGTGTCATGCTGGCAGTGGATAGGTATTCCGGTGATGATGTTCGTTGCGGCTCTCATGGGCATTAGCGAGGATTACATTGAAGCGGCCGGTATTGAAGGAGCAACCAGCGCACATATCTTCTGGCGTATAAAGCTGCCTCTGCTTAAACCGGTGGCAGGGATGATCGCCATTCTTACTTTTGTAAACAACTTCAACGCGTTTGACGTGGTCTTTTCAATGACAAATGTAAACGGGGCGCCGAATTACGCCACAGACCTTATAGGCACCCTGTTTTACCGTGTAGGTATCGCGGGCCAGCACCCGGTGGGCATTCCCGATCCCGGGCTGGGGGCCGCAATCGCCACCATCACTTTCTTTGTGCTTTGTTTGGGGGTAATCCCTACATTGCGGGCCACCCAGGGGAGGAACTAAGTCAATTGAGAGCTTCGATAAAAAAACAAAACAGACACATCGCAAGCCACATCATTTTGATAATCTGGTCTTTTGTTGTACTCTTTCCCCTCTGGGTGATGGTCATTAATTCTTTCAAAAACCGCCTTTCGATTTACCAAAACCCCTTCGGGCTTCCCAAAGAATGGAATTTCATCAACTACGGCGCAGTGCTGGGAGACGGGGATTTTCTTGTTTATTTCAGAAACAGTTTCGTGGTTGTGGTTCTTTCTTTGGCGCTGCTTCTGGCCGCGGGCGCTCTTGCAGCCTACGCCCTGGCAAACTGGCGGGGAAAATTACCGCGCCTACTGTACTTTTTCTTTATTGCCGGCATGATGCTCCCAATCAAAATCGCCTCGATAAGAATACTGGAGCTTGTACGCTCTCTGGGGCTGCTAAACAAAATCTGGTCGTTGATTCCGGTTTATACCGCGATGGGCATACCAATCGCCGTGTTCATTCTCACCGAGTTTATCCGGCAGATTCCCTACGAGCTGACCGAAGCGGGAATAATTGACGGCGCGGGCCGTTTCGGGGTTCTTACGCGGATCATCGCGCCTCTGTTGCGTCCGGCCCTCGCGACCACGGCTATATACAACCTTGTCCCCTTCTGGAACGATCTTTGGTTCCCCCTGATTTTTATCACCGATGACAGGGCAAAAACCCTGCTTCTGGGCGTTACCCGCCTTTTCGGCCAGTACCAGACCGACTGGTCAAAGGTGCTTGCGGTGCTGACCCTTTCGGCGATTCCGGTTATTGCGCTTTATCTAATGATGAGCAAGCAATTTATCATGGGTTTGACTGCAGGGGCGGTGAAAGGGTGAAAGCTTAATTTATCGCAGAATCTGGCGCTTACAATAAGACAAACTAGTACTCCATGAAGCTTATAATTACTTATGTATGAGAAACATTCCTCCGATAAGAATATTAGGAGGGGAATATGCTCAAACCAAATATCAAGTACCGTGTGACATTGGCTGAGGATGAACGGAAAA
>Ga0268262_10004410_pt1 | contig 14569 bp, 11 predicted proteins | sample TergutNc150P3_FD_190354 | JGI IMG/M metagenome (GOLD analysis project Ga0268262, IMG submission 190354) | Nasutitermes corniger P3 segment gut microbial community from laboratory colony in Florida, USA - Nc150 P3 (SPAdes) (version 2) | ecosystem: Host-associated > Arthropoda: Insects >... | reverse complement strand
TAATCATTGTCTTTAGCCCAAAGCATTTTTGGATTAGGGGATTATGTGTCAGTCTTTTGCCAATCAGGGCTTTTATGCTCATTGAGATTATTTTGCCGCTTTTTGTGGAAAATTGCAATAGGCAAATTACTAAAAATAGGCTATATACCACATAAAAAAATAAAAAATAATTCATTTTTCGGTCAAGCGCCACGCATCTGCACGCCATATATACATAAATAATTTCAAGGAGTTGTTTATGAAAACAAACAATCAAAATCCTGCTCAGTACGAGTGGGGACCCTTCCCTTTCGAAGATGGAAAATATATCTTGGACATCCGCTATGACCCGGTGTTCAAAGCCGTATTCACCAAAGACACGTATGAATCAAGAGGAGCTTTGTCGAAATTGATTTCAGCGCTTATCGGACGTACTGTCGTAGTAGAAGCAATTACCGCCAACGAGCCGCCAATTAACGATCTGAGGCAAAAGTACATACGCTTCGATGTTGCCTGCAGGACAAAGGAAGGCGAGCTTGTCAATGTAGAAATGTCGTTTAATCCCGGTACGGATGAACGGGCGCGTCTTGAATACTATACGTCAATATTATTCTCCGGACAGGAAATTCACGGTAAAGACAAAAATTATAACGATTTGAAAGAAACCTATCAAATTGCAATTCTTGCAAAGAAAAAATTATTTCCGGACAAACACCTTATTCACGATTTTTCATATAGCGATCTTAAAACCCTTGTCTCATTTGGCGGGAAAACCAGAATAATAACAGTTGAATTGGTTAAAACGAAACCTATCGTCGATAAGCCCGTTGAAGAGATGACAATCACGGAACTGTGGGCGGTATTTTTCCAATATTTGACAGACCCGGAGAAAAGGGCTAAAATTATTAAGATAATCAATCAAGAAGAGGGCATAGCGATGGCGGTAAAAACCATGACGGGTTTCACACAGAGCGAAATAGAACATATCCGTAAGATTAGTCTGTTAAAAGCTGAGCTAGACTATCAGAGCGGAATGACAAACGCCAAACGTGAAGGCCATAAAAAAGGTCTTAAAGAAGGCCGTAAAGAGGGTCGCAAAGAGGGACTTAAAGAAGGTCTTAAAGAAGGACACAAAGAAGTCCTTGAACTTTTTGAGCAGGGATTATCTGTTGATGAGATAAAAGAGCGGTTGAGAGATAGTTAATTAAAAGGAGGATATAGCGATGTCGAAGGAAGATACAAGGAAGACAATGGAAAGTATAAGGTCAGTTGTGGAAATTTTATTAGACATAACAAAAGACGAGGCAGAATACGCTCGTTTGTATGATGAAGTAAGAAGCCAACATTACTATCAAAATGATGAAAGCCTCAGACTAAGTGAACCGCTTAAGGAAGATATAGAGAAATCCCGAAAAAAAGACCAGGAGTATCTTCTTGGATTGTTAAATCAAGATTCGACTAAAGAGGTTTGTTTGAACTCTTTCTGATTTACTCCCATAACCAAAAACTATATAATAAATCCATGAAAACGCAAAACGTCCTCCCCATAGACCGTCATGGCTACGATTTTATTCCCGCTCAATATCTGCCGCCGGGAGCGGATGAGTACTGGCAGCGTAATGCGCAGCAGGCTGAATTGTTTTCTAAAAAGAAAGATAGCTGGCGGCGGCTGAGACCCGAAGAAACTGAAATACTGATTCAAAATAAAAATTTCTGCGCTAAGTGGGAAGACTTTTTTGTAACTGATCCGTTTGATCCTTCTTTGATTCGCGATTCAAATTTTTACGGTCTTGTGCGCGTAGGCTCTTTGCAAAATGTTGTGCTTAAACATCATGACTTCTGTATTCCCGCCGGGATTCGTAGCAGTACAATTATTTCCTGCGACATTGGCGATGACACGGCAATCCAGAATTGCGCGTTTGTTTCCAATTACATTATCGGGAACAACTGTATCCTCTCCGAAGTAAATGAATTGCAGACTACCAATCACGCAAAATTCGGCAACGGCGCGATAAAGGACGGCGAAGATGAGGAAGTGCGCGTCTGGATCGATGTGATGAATGAAGCCGGCGGCCGTTCAATTTTGCCGTTCGATAAAATGATCGCCGCAGACGCGTATCTTTGGGCTGCGTACCGCGATGATACCGCGTTAACCGCAAAATTGGCGGAGATTACCCAAAAACAGTACGGCGGGTATCGGGGAAGTTACGGGGTTATCGGGTCAAACGCGGTGATTAAAAGCTGTTCGATTATCAAGGATACGGCGGTGGGGGAGTGCGCTTACATTAAAGGCGCGAATAAACTTAAAAATATTACGATACAGTCATCCGCCGAGGAGCCTACGCAGATAGGCGAAGGCGTTGAAATGGTGAACGGCATTGTGGGATACGCCTGTAACGCTTTTTACGGTTCCAAGGCTGTGCGTTTTGTCATGGGCAGGAACAGTAATTTAAAGTACGGGGCGCGGTTAATTCACTCTGTGTTAGGTGACAATTCCACCGTGTCATGCTGTGAGATTTTAAATAATTTGATCTTCCCCGTGCATGAACAGCACCACAATAATTCGTTCTTAATAGCCAGTCTTATCGAGGGGATGTCAAACCTTGCGGCGGCGGCTACACTCGGCAGTAACCACAACAGCCGCGCCAATGACGGAGAAATACGCGCTAAACGCGGTTTTTGGCCCGGACTGGCTGTCAGCCTGAAACACTCAAGCGTGTTCGCTTCTTTTGTGATTATCGCCAAGGGAGATTATCCGTCGGAGTTAAATATTCCGCTGCCATTCTCGCTTGTAAACAACAATGTACATAAAGACCATCTTGAAGTTATGCCCGCGTATTTTTGGATGCATAATCTTTACGCGCTTGAACGCAATTCATGGAAAACCAAAAATCGCGACAAACGGAAAATAAAAGTCCAGAGGATAGAATCGGACTACCTTGCGCCTGATACCGCGGAGGAAATAATTGCCGCTTTATCACTCCTTGAAAAATGGCTGATAGAAAACGGAATTTTACCCATGAGTATTACGGAAATAAGCGGTAAAATTTTACAGGGCGAGGCTATGCGAAAAATAAACTGTAATCACTTTGAAAACAGTAGCCGCGCTCAAGTGGTAATAAAACCGCTTGAAGCAATTCTCGCATATCGTCAAATGCTGCATTATTACGCAATGAAAACCATCGCGGAATATTTTGACTCAAAACCGGAACTGGATTATCAAGGACTTTGTGATTTGTTAGGTGAAAAAAAGCGCGTAAAAGATTGGGTAAATGCGGGCGGACAAATCGTCCCCGCTTTCCGCGTGGATAAACTGCGGAAGGAAATAGGCGAGGGCATGTATAAAAATTGGGATGATATTCATAATGCTTACGATATTTGGGAAAATGAGTATCCGCTTGATAAAAGCCGCCATGCGTGGGCGGTTCTTGCGTTTCTTCGCGGGACAAATGAAACTCCGGATATTGAAACTTTTAATAAGGAATTAACATTAGTCCTTGATATTCATCACTGGATAGAAGAACAGATCTATGAGAGCAGGGCAAAGGATTACCGTAATCAGTTTAAAAAAGCCACATTCCGCAATCAGGCCGAGATGGAACAGGTGCTTGGAAAGCCCGAGGAGAACTCCTTTATCCGCCTGGTTAAAAGTGAAGGAATCAACTTTAGAGAGATGATTGACAGAGTAAGCGCCAGGTTGTAGCTCCCTTCGACAAATTCAGGGAGCGATTAAGTGTAAATCAAGAGGGGTACCTTCGCATAACCACTTCCAGTGTGGTCATGCTCGGTTCAGCCTAATCCGGCCTTTCTGCGGGTGTAAACGTCGTAGAAGACCGCAAATAGTAGAATTAACGCTCTTACCACATATTGATAGTGAGTGCCCAGATTCATCAAAGACATGCCGTTGTTGATTGAACTCATTACAAAACCGCCGACAATAACGCCGATTACCGATCCAATGCCGCCGCCTGCGGATACGCCGCCGATGTAACAAGCGGCAATAGCGTCTAACTCAAAAAGGTTGCCTGCCTGAGGAAGGGCACTGTTCATGTAGCCTGTAGAAACAACAGCGGCAAGACCTGTCATTACGCCCATGAAGACAAATACAATAAAAGTTACCAATTCTGAATTGATACCGGAAAGTTTTGCAGAACGCGGGTTGCCGCCAACCGCGTAGATATAGCGGCCTAAAACGGTGTTATTCAAAATAAAGTGAAAAACAAAAATGGTAATGCCTAAAATTACGGCGACAATGGGAAGACCGCGGTAACGGGCAAAACGATCCGCCAGTCCCAGGGTTAGAGCGCTGATTAAAACAATCTTGGTTATGAACAGCGGCAACGAGGAAACTTCAAATCCATTTTTTATTTTTTTATTTCGGGTGGTCAATTCAGAAAAAATGAAAACTACAAGCGCAATTATCGCGACTATTAATGATATGGGATGATAGGGACCTATCTTTTTAAGCTTTATTATTTCATCCATAGTTCCGGTGGCAAGAAGCGAGTAACCTATGTCTTTAAGCCCTATGGGGTTAACTTTTGTAACAAGATAGGTAAGACCGCGGAACAACTGCATACCGGAAAGCGTTACTATAAACGACGGCATTCCTCCGTAAGCTACCCATACTCCCTGATACGCGCCGACAACCGCGCCCATTAAAAGAGCCGCTATTAACGTAACAAATGTCCCTGCGCCCGTATTGTAAACCATCGCGCTTAATGCGCCTACAAAGGCGCAAACGGAACCGACGGAAAGATCAATGCCCTGTACAATAATGACCATTACCATACCGACTGCCAGAATAAGCACGTAACTGTACTGGAAGAAAATATTGGTAAAATTACGCGGACTCCAGTTGTTTCCGCCGGTCAGCGGGGCAAAAATTATCATAATTAGCGCAAGCATGATAAACATGGAATAATTTTTGATGTTGTTTTTTATCAGGGTTTTAGCATCGGATGTATGAATAGCCTTTTGGTCCATTTATTTCCTCCTCATCCGACCAGCGCCAGATGCATTATTTTTTCCTGGGTTGCCTCTTCTTTATTAAGCACCCCTTTTATTTTACCTTCATTCATTACATATATACGGTCAGCCATACCCAGCGCTTCGGGAAGCTCTGAGCTGACCATGATGACGCTCTTTCCGGCGGAGATCATATTGTTCAGAATCCCGTAGATTTCCGTTTTTGCGCCAACGTCAATGCCCCTTGTAGGCTCATCAACGATAAATATTTCCGGATCCGCCAAAAGGCTCTTGCTAACCGCTACCTTTTGCTGGTTGCCGCCGGAGAGATTTCGCACAATTTGGTTTACAGACGGCATTCTGATATTAAGTTCTTTTCGGTAGCGCTCCGCCTCTTGTATTTCCTTTTGGTTGTTCATAACGCCAAATTGGGAAAGCTTATTCAAACTGGCGTGGCCGATATTTGTTTTAACATCCTGAATTAAAACCAAACCCAAACCTTTGCGGTCTTCGGAAATATAACCCAGCCCGGAACGGATCGCCGCGCGGGCGCTGTTGAACGTGCAGGTTTTTCCGTTAATACGCAATTCCCCTTCGCTACGGGAACCATAAGACCTGCCGAAAATACTCATCATCAGTTCTGTGCGTCCGGCCCCCATTGGACCGCAGAATGCTAAAATTTCGCCTTTGCGCAGATAGAACGAAACATTTTCTACTACTTTTATATTGTGATAATCGGGATGATAGACCGTCCAGTTTTTAACTTCCATGACCGTTTCACCCGGCGATGATCTTCGTTCCGGAAAACGGTGGGTTAAATCGCGGCCTACCATGTCTTTAATAATTTTTTCTTCTGTCAGGTTGTCAGCCTTTACGTCATAAGTGCTTATGGAACGGCCGTCCCGCAGAATTGTCACCGTATCGGCAACTTTAAGAACTTCATGCAATTTATGGGAAATCATTACCGAGGTAATACCCTGGCGTTTAAATTCAAGTATAAGATTGAGGAGTTTTTCGCTTTCATCGTCATTAAGGGAAGATGTAGGCTCGTCCAGAATAAGCAACTCCGTCTTTTTTGAAAGGGCGCGGGCAATTTCTACTAACTGTTGTTTTCCCACCCCCAGTTTACTTACAATGGTTTCGGGCGGCTCATGCAGCCCAACGATATTCAGATATTTTTTTGATTCTTTTATATATTTATCCCAGTTAATTATGCCAAAACTGGTTTCCATGTGTCCCAGAAAAATATTTTCATAAATTGACAGATAGGGACTAAGGGCCAATTCCTGGTGAATAATGGCAAGCCCTTCTTTTTCACTGTCTTTAACGGTATGGTAATGGGTTTCGCGTCCTTTAAAAAAAACCTTGCCCTCGTAGTCGCCCTTGGGGTAAACGCCTGAAATACAGCTCATCAGAGTGGATTTTCCCGCGCCGTTTTCCCCGCAGATAGAATGAATTTCCCCTTTTTTAACTTTCAAGCTGACATTTTTAAGCGCCTTTACACCGGGAAATTCTTTGGTTAAATTATCAATTTCAAGAATATATTCACTCATATTTAAATAATTAATTAAAAAATAATAAATAACAGGTAACAAAGAAAGGAAAACAATTATTCCTTATGTTTTTGTTACCTGTTATTATTTAGTCAGCTATTTAAGCTGTGCTGCTTGTTCAGCAGTATAGAAACCAGCGTCAACCGGAACATTGAGGTTATCTCTGGTAACCAGAATGGGGTCTAACAGATAGGTTCTTACTCTTTTTTTGCCGGTATCACCGATCTTTGCAAGATCGCCTGTCGCAAGAACTGCGCCCGGGATTCTTATGTTTGTTTCACCTTTGAAAACCAGATCAGCCAGAAGAACGGCGGCTTCAGCCAATTTTGCTGTGTCTTTGAATACTGTGCTGTACTGTTCGCCTTTCTTTATTGACATGGCGGAATCAAATTCAGCATCCTGACCGGAAATAATAGGAAGTTTATTCCTGTATTTGGCATCGGCTTTGCAGGCTTCAATGATGGCGCGTGCAAGTGTGTCATTGGGGGCTAATACTGCATCCAAAGTAACGCTGCGGGCGGCATTGTTCAGAAGATTTTCCATGCGGGTTTTGGCGATGGGAGCCTGCCAGTTTTCGGTAGCGATCTGCTGGAAAGCGGGTTCTGTGGAAGACTTGGGATAGGGTCCTATGACTCTGAGTACGCCTTTGTCAATGTAGGGGTTAAGAACGCTCATGGCGCCGTCAAAGAAGAAGAAGGCATTTCCGTCTGTCGGAGAACCGGCAAACAGGGTGATCAGTTTGGGCGCTGCTGTGGTAGCTGAATCCAGTTTCAGACCGTTTACGATACTGGTTGCCTGGAGTACGCCGACCTTATAGTTGTTAAAGGTAATAAAGTAATCATAATCCGCAGAATTGGGAATAATCCGGTCGTATGCTATAACAATTACCTTGTCTTTGGCAGCTTCAGCAATTGCCGAACCAACGCCGTCATTGATACAGCCTACTATCAGCGCTTTGGCTCCCTGAGTCAGGAAGCTCTGAATCTGCCGATTCTGTGTGGGCTGATCCGCGTCGCCGTACTGAACCTCTGCTTTGTAACCCCGTTTCTGGGCTTCCGCCACTAAGGACGCGCCGTCTTTTACCCAGCGCTGTACGTGTGTTTCTGGCATAGCAATGCCGACATCCAGTTTACTACCACCACCGCTTTTGTCACCTGCGCCTTTAGCAAATAGGGACCCGGCTACGAGTAGTAGTACCAAGAGAACTGCAAAAAGTTTCTTCATTATTTTTTTCCTCCAAAAATAAATTTGATAACATTATACAAAAATATTGTTCTAATAGCAAGCTATAATTCATAAAATTCTATATAAATTTTATCCGTAGACGCTCTGTTAAAAACGGGCTATAATTGGCTATTCATATTATTGAGGACATTAAAATGCCAAAAATCGAAGTAAATGAAGAAGTTTTCTATACTCTTGCAGGTTGTCCCGGCGGAAAAAGCCGCTGGAAAAACAGGGATGAATTTGAGGAAGCCCTTGTCTGTGCCAAAGCCGAATTAGACGAGGACAGCGATAAAAGCCTTCCGGAAGGGGAAAGAACCCTTAAAATTGAATTAAATGACACAAATCGGCCTGATCTTTGGGGTACTGCGGGATGCGCCCGCCAGCTTAAGGTATATTCTGAAGGTAAAATACCCGATTATAACTTTTTTTCAAGCCCTGGTAATGTAAAAAAAACCACCCGTAAAGTGAAAGTTTTGGCGACTGTTAAACAGGTGCGCCCGTACCTTTCGGGTTTTGTCGCTAAAGGTAAAAGCATTTCCGACTCGTTACTGCGCGATATGATTCAAACTCAGGAAAAACTTGCGTGGAATTTCGGACGGAAACGGCGCAGTATTTCGATGGGTCTTTACCGGACTTCGCTGATAAAATGGCCGATTATTTACAAGGGCGTAGACCCCGATTCCGTTTCCTTTGTGCCGCTCCAGTGGGATGTTCCGCTTACCCTGCGCGAAATTCTTAAACAGCACCCAAAAGGCAAGGAATACGCCTTTATTCAGGAACATGAACCAATACATCCTCTTTTAACTGACGCTGAGGGTTTTGTTCTCTCATATCCGCCCATCATAAATTCAAACGATCTTGGCGCGGTGCAGGTTGGAGACAGCGAAGTTTTTGTTGAACTTACAGGAACGAACATTGCAACGCTTAACCTTGCCGCTTCGATTGTAGCCTGCGATCTTGCAGATAACGGCTTTACCATCGAACCTGTGGAAGTTGAGTATGAGTTTGAAACGCCTTATGGAAAAAGCATGACAACCCCGTATTATTTTCAGGAGCCGATCTTCTGTTCTCTTTCAAGAATAGAAAAATTCCTGGGTGAAAAACTAAGCGCGGATGAATGTGTCCACGCTCTTACGCGCATGGGCGTAAAAGCGGAAAAAGCCAATGACTGCGAACGCGGACAAAAAACGGAAAAAACCGAAGGCGTGCGCGCGTGGCCGCCTGAGTACCGGAATGATTTTCTTCACGCCGCGGATGTTATGGAAGATGTAATGATAGGCCGCTCCCTTAAATCATTTAAACCGGAACGTCCTGCAGACTCCACTATCGGGCGGCTGTTGCCAATTACTCTTTTCAGCAGGCAGGTGAAGGAACTCCTTATAGGCTTAGGCTATCAGGAAATGATCTACAACTACTTAGGCTCCCGAAAAGACCTTGTAGAAAAAATGCGAGGTGGCGGAGAAAAAATAATCCGCATTTTTAACCCGATGACTGAAAATTACGAATATGTCCGCGACTCGGTGTTGGCGTCGCTCATGGAAAGCGAATCAATATCGGGACGATCTGTCTATCCGCATAAAATTTTTGAAGTGGGAAAAATCGCGTTTTTGGACGACACGGAAACTTACCGCAGCAAAACCCGTCAATTCACCGGATTTCTCCACTGCGGGACAGACGCGAACTTTAACACAGCCGCCGCTGAATTGCAAACGCTCTTTTACTACCTTTCACGCGAATACGAAGTGGAAGAATCCTCTGATTCCAGATTTATTCCCGGGCGGGCGGCTGCAATTATTTACAAAGGAAAGCCAATCGGCGTCTTCGGCGAACTAGATCCCGAAGTGCTGGAAAATTGGGGCGTTACCGTCCCATGCACCGCCGGGGAAATTGATTTAGACGCGCTTCTGGATTAGTAACTGCCATTAAAATGACGGTTACAAATACGCTTATCTATTCCCCCCCATTATAAGGAATTTCATGAGGAAGCGTTGGGGTATATTCAGTCTCGGTGTTGGGGTATACTATCGCTCTTATTTCATCGAAAAACACAGAATTAGGATAATCCTCTATTGCCGATCTAAGTAATGCTTCCCTTGCGACTGTCTGGTTTGCGTTTGTCATTGTCTGCGCTGTTTGCAGCAGGATTGAAGATTGAATATTGGAATCATTTCTGGAGAGCGCAGTAAGACGCATATATCTGCCTTCCGGAATTGCATTGTTAGTTTCGCAGTCAACGCCTTTAACCTCTACAAAACCGCCGGATTCTGTTTCGTAGAAATAAACCAGCACTGTTTTTCGGGCTACGATTGTGTTTGTTACATCGACAGTTTTTGGCGACTTAAACAAATTGGCTTTTTCGTCAATTACTACGGCAAGAACGCCGCCAACGGCGATTTGATTAACGAGAGAAAAACCTTCAGTTTTGGCATCGCGGTGAACTTCGATAAAGTCGTATTCTCTGTTGTTATAAGTCATACGGCGGGTTTTTCCGGTTGTTACATTCTCTCCAAGGGTTAAGCTTGCAATCCATTTTGTTTTTGTTGATGAATCTCCTTTGTCTTCGCCGTCTATCGCGTACATACCCGTATTTACCCTTAAAGCATATCCTGGTTTTTTAACGCCTGTTTCCGTTATTACTGTCCCTAGTTGGGTCTCTTCAATAATAATATCCCCGGTTTGAGAAGCGGCCGCTCTTTCCGTTTTTTTACACGAGAAGAACAACGCAATGATGGCTATAAGCGCCAGAAGTACGATTTGCTTTTTCATAAAGTCCTCCAATCTTGGAAATTTTGTTTTTCATTATTATAATACTTTAGAATACTATAGATTTTAAACATTGACAATTGATAAAAAACGAATTATCATAAATTTATGGGTGGAAATGCAAATACTGGGGACATGGATCCCGAATTAGCCGCTTTACTTGGAACTGCAAGTACCGGTACCGGCGGCGCCGGTAACGCTCCTATTCCGGATTTCAGCGATATTTTTGGCGGAAAAAACAAAGATGATTTCGCAGATATATCGGCTACGTCGGGAGGCGATATTGATTTAGCCGCTTCTGAATTTCCGGAAGTAAAAAAGCGCCTTGAAGAAAAGGGACATAATTTTTTTAATGATCCTAATTATTATAAAACCGCTCTTACCAACGAAGGCGACATTGCCCAAAGAGTGCATAATATTTTACAGAAATATTTAACCGCGAAAGACCCAAAGGATCGCGGCGTATTCAGACAGCAATTTATTTCGCCTTATTGGGAATTTCTTTGTAATATAGCGCGAAAAGCGACCGGCAAGCTTCCTCCGCCGAAAAAATACCTGCTCCGTTTTGCGATATTGCATCCTACTTTTATTAACCCTGATACAAGAGATTATTTCAGCAAAATAGTGGATGACAATTCGATGGATCAGCCTGTTCTTTATATGGACGAATGGCTCAATGCGATTGGAATTGCAAAAATGCGCCCCTCAAGCACGGACGAGGTTCGAGTAGCAAAGGGAAACAATCAGTCTAAAGTACAGGCATTGCTGGAGAAAGCTCAGGGAAAATTAGACGGCACAAGAGTCCTTTTAAAGACAAGAGAAAGAGAGCGCGATGAAATAGAAAAAATATTACGCGACAGAATGAACTCTATATTTGAACGCGTTCCTTTGCATGAGCTGACCGATGTCAGCGATTGTATGTCAGAATCTCAAAAAGCGGCAATTAATGAAATTCAAAATCTGCTTAAGCAGCTGTTAAAAAATGATCATGATTTGGAATTGAGTATTAAGGATTTTATCAGCGCTCAAGCCGATGTGGAGCATTTAGGCGATAAACTTGAAGCCGAGGGCGGCAGCGGCGCCGTTACCGTAGACACAGGCGCGATAGATGCCGAATTTGACACTATCCGCCAAATGGCAAAGATGACGGTAGGACGGCAGGGAAACCACTTTCCTCTGCTTACCTCGGAATATTTTCATTGCGGTCCTAATGATGTGGCGACGCGGGAAAATGTCATCTCTATGCTTGCAAGAATCGAAAGCATCGATGCTGAAGCTTTTTGCCGCAATTATAAAAACAAGTTAAACCGCATTGTTCCGTATGTGCTGTTAATACCCACTTACGGCGATATGGGTTTTTGCTGGGAACCGTTTGACCGTTACAACCGCGCGACAAGCCGCGGACGCATTATCGTTCCAATGTACCCCAAAAATTTATATTTGGCGGTCCTTACCGCAGTCGCCGATCTTCGCTGGCAGGTGGCAAAAGAGAAAGCATCTTTTTACTGGATGGAAGAAGGACTTACAGGCCATTACTATCAGTGGTTTCAGGCGCAAAAATTAAAGGGCGATATTAAAGAGTTTTTTATCCGCGATTATATTATGTGGATGACCAAAGAAGCGGAAGGCATTCAAAAACTTGATAAAGACGTGCGCGGCACCTTCTGGCGTTATATGCCGTTTACAAAAGCGGTCAAAGAGAAACTTAAAACCCGCAGCTTTGTATATCAGGAATTGTACCAACGCGACCAGAACCGCCTGATGTCTGATGGATACTGATAACAATAATTCGCCAAGAGTTATCACAAAGATCACCAAGAAACAAAGATCACAAAGGAAAGATAAAGGTTTTTGTCCGTTATCTTATCGTAAAACTCATGCTATACCTTCGTACAATAAACCTTTCCCCTCTTTGTGATCTTTGTACCTTTGTGATCTTTGTGTGAATTTCTTTCGAATAAATACTCTATAAAACTTGTTTTAAAATTTTAAAAACTTCCTCTTCAGAGACAGTCCAGGGGGAATTGGCAGTCATCTCTAATTTGCGGGCGGCATCGGCAGGGGCTGCCATTCGGTCTAAGGGAATATGGTTTTCTTTTAAATCAAGCGGCACATTGAGCGCCGTCATGGAGTTGCGGATGGCTTCTACTGCGGTATTCGCGGCCTCTGCGGCGGAAGCGGCCTTTCCCGCTCCAAGCATGGAGGCAACCCGCGCCATTTTTTCAGGGCGCGCGCTGACAAGTCGCTCCGCTATGACGGGAAAAAGCGCCGTCGCACACTGTTGTTTTGGAATACCGCAGCGCGCGTTTATTGCCGCCGAGAGCGCGGCGCCTATACCGGAAGAACTTACAGAAGAACCGATGGACAGGAGCATACCGGCCTGAGCGAAGGTTTCCGCGTTTATGGCGCTTGAGCCTTTTTTTAATAATTTCGCGTAAAAAGTCGCCGCTTTTTCCAGCAGGGTGTCGGAGAGAAAATTGGCTTTTGCCGAGCAATACGCTTCTACCGCCGAAAAGAGACTTTCAAAAATATATGTGGCCGCACTGTTATCTGAAAGTATAGTTATTAAATTACTGTCTATAATTATTGACGCGTAAAGATTATGCGGAGATGAAACGGATTTTATTAATTTACTGCGCGGATCTGCGACAAGAAAAAAATCCGACGCCGTAAATGCGTCCGTTCCCTCTGTCGGGATTGCAAGCATGGGGAAAAATTTATCCTGACAGTCTCTGCCGTCAAGCAGTTCAAACGATGTAATTTTCATGGGTGCCATTATTGCCGCCATGCGGGAAATAATCTGCGTTTTACAGCCGCCAAAAGCAATGATCGCGTCACAGTGCGCCGCGCTTAAGAGCGAGACAATGTTATCCGCCATTTCCGCGGAAGAATCTTCTTCTATTCCGTCAAAAACTATTGCCTCAAGACCGGAGTCTTTTAAAATTTCTTTTAAACGGTTTACAACCTGCGCGTTTAATTTGTGATCGGCGGCTATCATCATGCGCGTACCGTAACGGCCGGCGATTGTTCCTGCCATGCTTATAGTGTCCGATCCTATTAATACTTCGGGATTAAGTTTAAATGAAATATCCATGTCCGGCTCCAAAAAAAAAGCGTTTGATCATCGGGAACTCCCGGCGATCAAACGCATGAAATACTTATTAATTTCCTACGCAAACCATGCGTTCAGAATATTATCCGCCGTAGCTTTGATGACCTTTTCATTCAGATATGAAGGGTCATTAATTTTTTGCCTGAGTTCGGCAATCCGGGCTTCATCAGCTTCCGGGGCGGATTTAATAAGTTCCACGACCTGATATAATTCCGCCTTCTTCATTGCGTCAGAAGAAAGATTGATTGTATCAGCCCTGTCATTCCCCCCCAATGGCTCACTCCTGCCCGGCTTTTTACCGGTTGGAATGGGATCAACATGACCTATTCTGTTTACTGTCATACTCTTACCCTACCTATACCCAATTATCGGCAACTATATACCATAAGTTTACCAGCTATTTTTAATAATTACTAGATATAAATACCGAAAATTCACCAATTTGTCCACCGGAAATTTCGCTTTTTTGGCTTAATTTTTCCAGTATTTCCGCCGCATTTCCACGAAGGTATTCCTCATGAATCTTCGTCATTTCCCGTCCAACGCAAATATAACGTTCCCTGTCAATTTCGGCAATGTCCGCCAATAGCTTTAGTACCCTAAACGGTGATTCATAAATGACACAGGCGGCTTCCATTGCCATTAATTCACGCAGGCGGCTCTTCCTTCGCCCTGGTTTTGGGGACAAAAACCCCTCAAAAACAACGGTTTTGTCCCTGCCGCCGGCAACGCTTAACAAAGTAGCGAAGGCTGACGGTCCCGGAATGGGAATTACGTCGTGTCCAGCCTCCGCGGCCGCCCTTGCCAATACCGCGCCGGGATCGCTCAGGGCGGGAGTGCCAGCATCGCTAGCATAAGCCACCGTTTGCCCCTGGTTTAGGGCAGAAATCACTTTTTCCGCCGCAAATTCCTCATTTTGCGACCGACAGGAGAGCATTTTTACGCGGATTCCCAAGTGGGAAAGCAG
>Ga0268262_10004409_pt1 | contig 14569 bp, 14 predicted proteins | sample TergutNc150P3_FD_190354 | JGI IMG/M metagenome (GOLD analysis project Ga0268262, IMG submission 190354) | Nasutitermes corniger P3 segment gut microbial community from laboratory colony in Florida, USA - Nc150 P3 (SPAdes) (version 2) | ecosystem: Host-associated > Arthropoda: Insects >... | reverse complement strand
GTATCTAACGATGCTGATTTCTTGACAATTGTGCGCGGGTCTTGTGAATGTATAAGGGTTTCTCTTTCCTCTTCGGAGTGGTTTGCCCAATCCGATTCGCTGAATACGCAAATGTCCTTTCCGAGCAGCATACTGGTGAGGCGAACAGATTGCCCTTTATCGCCTATCACAATTCCAACATCCTCGTCCCCGACTATCACAACCGTGCGCGGAGGGCTAAACCCTGGAACTTCAAACATCTTCACTATGTTGATGCTGCCGGCAGCGCCCAAAGCTCTGCGCAAATATACATCCGGGTCTGGGTCCCAATGCACAACATCTATGCGCTCGTTGTTCAATTCCCTTGTTATTGCCTGTATGCGCTGCCCTTTAATGCCTATGCACGCTCCGGAAGGGTCAACCCGGTCGTCTCTTGAATAAACGGCAACTTTGGCGCGGTAACCCGGTATGCGGGCTATGCCTTTTATCTCTATTGTGCCATCGTAAACTTCTGGGATTTCCTGTTTGAACAATTCCCCTAAAAATTCTTTGCTAACCCTGGAAAGCGTGACCTGCGCGCCAACACCTTTCACCAATGCGCCAATGCCCTCAGAGGGTTTGGACACGCCGGATATAACGGCTTTTACCGACTGGCCTATTTTCCAGCGGTCTTTGCTCATGCGCTCGCTGTTGGGGAGGGCTGCTTCTACGCTGCCTATGGAGATTATGGCATTGTTTCTCTCAATCCTCATAACCTGCCCGTTTATCAATGTGCCAACTTTGTTCTTGTAGGTTTCAAAAATGCGGTTGCGCTCAACGTCATTTACCCGTTGCTTTAACCGCTGGCGTGCCTCTTGTATGGCCAAACGGCCAAAATTCTCAAAGGGCAGTTCAACTTCCAGCATATAGCCAGCTTCCGCTTCGGAATGGTACTCCTTGGCTTGGTCTTCCAGCATATAATGCTCATCCAGCTTCTCAACCTCTGCCGCAGAGAGATTTGGGTCGTAATCGGGGAAATCGTCAACCACCTCTACCCTGAGAACAACCTTTAGCTCCTCGGTGGCGGGGTCAACATCTACCTCTATGTTTTTGTGCAGCTTGGTGTACCTGCGAGCCGCTTGTATAAGGGACTCTTTAAAAGCTGCGAATACCTCTTCTATGGCAACATTCTTTTCCTTTGCCAAAAGCTCCAAAGCTTCTTTTATCTCATTCGTTCTCTTTGTGGTTTTCTTTGCCATCACTTTCCTTTCTTATGGTTCTACCTTTGCGGTTAAAATTTCACTTACCTGAATACAAGCCTCTGTCGCAGGCTTTTTGCCATTTGCAGTTTCCAAAACTATGGAAACCCCGTTTACCGATTTTAAAACGCCTTTTAGGAACTTGCCGTTTTGCGTTATGCGGAGCCTTCTGCCTAAGTTTCTCTCAAAATCTCTTTTGGTCTTTAAAGGGCGGTCCAATCCGGGCGAGGATACCTCTATGGTATATGCGCCATCTATTAAGTTTGCGTTTTCCTCTTTGTCCAGTTCTTCGCTTAAATAACGGCTTGTGCTCGCGCAGTTCTCAACGCTAACCCCGCCGTCCTTGTCTATGAATATCCTCAAAATCTTTCTGTTGCCCGCGCCAAATAAGTCCTTTTCAACCAAATCAACGCCGGAGCGCGAGCACGCGCCCAGCACCAAAGAATCCAATTTGGACGTATTTTCCAGATATACCCCTTGAAGTAGCATTATAATATAGTAAATAACAAATGCCAGAGCCTTGTCCATAGGCTTGCCCCCCCCAGCTAAACTTTAGGTCTTATTCTAATTGCTGCTATAGAGAACTTCGTATTTATTTTCAATATTTTGGCGAAATTTGTTTGGCAGAGCGTAAAAATCTTTAATATCCACCAAAATTGGGATATTGCTGTCCTGTATTTTTTTGAGCAGCTTTGAATAGACGTCAAACGGGAGGCTTTGCGAATTTTTCCCGCGTATAGCCAAATCCAAATCGCTACCGCTATGCGCGCCGCCATCAACCCTGCTGCCATAAGCCCAAACATCCATCTGATAATCTACAGAGGAAAAAATATTTATCAAAGTTTGCCTATCTTTATCTCGCAATATCATTTTAAGTCCTTCAATATTTTAGACAGGTTTTTAGCATCATTTGCAAAAGTGGGCAGAAAAACCAAAACCTTTTCCGCAAATTCCTCTCCGTAATCGTGTGCGGTGGTATTCCTGTTGTCTCTATATTCAAGCCACCTTTCGCTTTCTTCCACTTTCAACAATCCGCGCAAAACGGAATGCCTAAAAACATCCTTGAAGTTCAGTTTATCAACTGCGGCAGAACTTGAAAAATACGGCTTTAGCGCTTTTCTTAAAAGTTTCCCGCCCTGTTCTAGAATAATCTCAAATTCCTTTATGCAAGACGACCTTGCCATGTTGTATTCCAAATTATTTTCGTTCTCCGTAATCCCCTTTAGCTTCTCAAGCGCAAACTCAAGCGTAGCAACGCAACTGTCAAAATGCTCCGTATCTATTTGCTGAGGCATTGAGAGAAGATAGTAAAATTATCTGAACCAGAACATTCTGAAAATTCTTAAATTCTGTGAATTCTGGTTCAGACAAAGGGAATAAAATCACCCTTTTATCTTCGCGTCAACCCATTCGGCGTTGCCTTTTACGGCATCAACAGATTTGGCAAATGCGGCTTTCTCTTCGTCGTTCATTTTTACTTCGATGATTTTCTCTATGCCATTGGAGCCGATAATCACCGGAACGCCGCAGTATAAACCGTTAACGCCATACTGCCCTTTAAGCTCGGCAGCGCAGGTTAAAATGCTCTTCTTGTCCAAGAGATATGCCTCAGCCATTCTGATAGCGGAAACTCCGGGGCTGTAGAACGCAGAGCCTGTTTTGAGCAAGCCAACTATTTCATCGCCAGCCATTGCGGTGCGCTTTGAAAGCTCATTGAATTTCTCTTTGCTCATAAGCTGAGGGAGCGGGATGCCGCCAACAGAGACAAAATCGTATAGGCTTACCATAGAAGGGCCGTGGCCTCCCATAACAACAGCCTGAACATCGTCTGCGGCAACGCCGAGTTCCATCGCAACAAAGCAAGCGAGGCGGGAGCTATCCAACACGCCAGCCATGCCAACAACTTTCTCAGGAGCTATGCCGGTTACTTTTTGCATCGCATAAACCATAGCATCAAGAGGATTGGTGACCACTATAACAAAAGCATTTGGGGCTTTGCTTTTTATGGCTGCGCCAACTTTTTCAACAATGCCGTAATTGATATTTAAAAGGTCATCGCGAGTCATGCCGGGTTTGCGCGGAACACCTGCGGTTACTATAACAACATCCGAACCTGCAAGGTCGTCGTAATTGTTGCTGCCGGTTAAAGTTGCGCTGGTATGAATTGAAAGGCGTCCTTCCATTATGTCTAGGGCCTTGCCCTGAGGCACTCCTTCTACAACGTCAACAAGCACAACATCGCCGAGCTGCTTTTGAGCCAAAACGAGTGCCATTGTGCCACCTATCTGCCCTGCGCCAACAAGTGCTATTTTCTTTCTTGCCATGATAACTCCTTGATTAAATTACACAAGGCAATTTAGAAATTTTCAAGTTTCTTTTTCGGATTTCTTTGGAATATTTTTTAAGAGGGCAGCCACCACATCAGGTGTAAGGTCTGCGATTTTGGAGAAAACGGATTGAGCTTTCTCTATAGGCAAAACCCGTACATCATCGCCTTTGAGCACCAAAAATGCCACCGGCTCTATGCGGAACCCGCCGCCGCTGGAGGCTGTGTCGCCTTTGCCGGTGTGCCCGCCCATGCCCATGCCCACGGATATTCGGCTAACAGGAATAATGGTCGATTCGCCTGAGTGTATAGGCTCGCCAACCACAGTTTCGGTTTGAGCTATGCTCTTTAGCTTCTCTAAAAGCGTCTCTGCTATGGATTCCACTGACATAAACCATAATTTAGAAATTATAGCAGCTTGTTAATGAAGGTTCAGCAAATTCCGCATTTTTATCAAATTTCTCTCGTCTTCCAAGAATTCCTCTTCGCGAGGCTTTGTTTTAATTATGGGCCGCAACAATTCCTCAGCCCTTTGCTTTTTGCCTTTCTCCACATAAAGCTCTGCCAAAAAGAGGTGCGTTCCCAAATCTTTTGGGTTTAGCTCCAGGGATTTTTGGAAATAAATTTCCGAGGAATCCTTGTTCACCCAGTTCAATATAAAGGCTACGTGAGGTAATTTTTGGTGTGCTCTTCCGAGTATCCTGTAGCCATAGGCAGCCGCTTCCATGTTGCTGCTCTCCTGTGCAATAAGCATATTCGCTATATCCCTGGTCTCCTTTATGCTCCCCGTACTCAGCACCACAAGCGGGTTTACCACGCTTGCCCACAGAGCTAAATTAACGGAATACCAATAAGCTATCTCGGCGTTTTGGGGATATACATTAAAAAAACCTTTGCCTTCGTTTTTAGCTTTTTCAAAAATGTTTTGCATATCTTTAAAATTTAATTCGGTAAAGCAACCCAAAAAATAATAAGCCCTCAATAATTTCCAGGCTGCTGTTTCCCTTGCTTTTGAATCTGCAAGCGCCAAGCGGTAGTACTTTATGGCCTCTTTTATGTTTTTATTGTTTGCCATATTGCCACCTGCATTTTTAGCGCGAAGCTCGTAGTACATATCTCCCCGTTGCAAATTTGAATTTTGAGCAAAGGAGATGGAAACGAGCAGAGCAATGCTATACAATAATATCGTCTTCACTGCCGCGACCGCTGATAACAATTTCGTTCTCCGCTTCTAGACGGCGAACCACATCTACGATTTTCTGCTGGGCTTCTTCAACTTCGCGGAGACGTTTTGGCCCCATGTATTGAATTTCCTCTTTTATCATTTCAGCAGCGCGGTTAGACATGTTTGTGTAGAACTTGTTTGCAAGCTGTTCGTTTGCGCCCTTGAGCGCAAGCGAGAGGTCTTTGGAATCCACCTGCTTTAGAACAGTCTGCATGGATTTGTCGTCCAAAAGGAGCATATCTTCGAACACAAACATAAGAGCTTTGATTTCTGTGGCAAGCTCTGGGTCGTCTCTTTCGAGTGTTCCCAAGATGTTCTTTTCCGCGCCTCTATCCACCATGTTCAGCATTTCGGCAACGCTCTTTACGCCGCCAACTTCTGCGATGTCGCCTGTAAACATGGTTTTTAGAATTTGCGATAATTGTTGCTCAACCTGCTGCAAAACTTCCGGGCTTATGCTTTCCATCGTGGCTATGCGGGTTGCAACCTCCACCTGCATATCCGGGTTTAGGGCAGAAATTGTAGCGGCGGCTTTTTCGGGTTTCATGTGAGCTAAGAGCAGAGCCACGGTTTGGGGATGTTCCTTGCTCAAAAATGATATCAGCTGCGTGGGGTCCACATTGTCCAGCATGTTGAAGCCGGTGGTGCGGATGTTGTTCTGCACCTTTTCCAAAATTTCGCGAGCGCGGCGGGAGCCCAGCGACTGCTCCAAAATCGTCTGCGCAAACTCAATGCCGCCTTGGCTAACATATTCCTGCGCTGTGCTTATCTGTTGGAATTCCTGCAAAACATATTCGCGCATTTCCGGGGTTACGCCTTCCAAACGGGCAATTTGCGCGGTTAAAGTTTCAACATCTTTTTCGTTTAATGCCTTAAAAACGTGGGAGCTTGCCTCGTGCCCAAGGGCTACCATCAAAATTGCAGCTTTTTTTGGCCCAGGTATATCAAATATCTTTATCGGTTTGCCAACTTCGCCGCCTTTTCCGCCGCCGCCGCCTTCTTTATAAAACTGTTTTGCCACAAAAAGAATATAGTAAAAATCCGCCAAGTTTTTTCTAAATTCTCCCCATGTCTGCACGCAACAATATGAACAATGCGCTTGCAAGCGCAATTCGTGAGGTATTCTCCTATATTTCGAGATTCAAGGGGCAACTGTTCATATTGAAAATAGAAGATACGCTTTTAGACAACCCAGCATTTCCTGTGCTTATAAGGGATATTGCGCAGCTCCACAGCGTGGGCATAAAAATTTTGATAGTGCCTGGCACAAGGAGCAGCATAGACCGCCAGCTAGGGGCTTATGGGCTGGAAGCCGTTTTTAAAAATGGGATAAGGTTAACCTCCAAAGACGCCTTGCCACTTGCAGAACAGGCTTCGCTTGGGGTGGCGCAGCACATACTCTCGCACCTCACCGCAAACGGGATTAACGGCATTCAGGGCAATTGGGTACAGGCGCGGAGCCTTGGCGTTATGGACGGCACCGATTATATGTACACCGGCAAAATTGAGCGCATTGAAAAGAGCCTTATAGAAAAACTTTTGCAAGAGGATTTTATCCCCATTCTCCCGCCAATAGGCTGGAACAAATTAGGGCACGCTTACAACATCTCCAGCACGGAGCTTGCAACCGAGCTTTGCCATTACTTCACGGTTGGCAAATTATTCTTTATAGGGGAAGAAGGAGGCATAAAAACCGAGGGACTTATACGTGGCAAACTCACAAAGAAATTAGAGCTTGCCGACCACGGCTTAATATCCGCGCTGGACATTGAGCAGGCTACGGAAATTTTGGGACTTAACCCGCAGCTCCCATTTGCGCAGCGCGATTACTTGGCAAACGCTATAAAGGCTTGCCGGACTGGGATAAAAAGAGTTCATTTGCTATCTGGAATTACGCAGGGTAGTATATTGCAAGAGGTGTTCTCCAGCCGAGGCAACGGAACCATGGTATATGCAAACGAGTATTGGAATTTGCGCTCGGCAACCATAGACGACATTCCCGATATGCTCCGCATTATGCAGAGTTACGTGGAGCAGGGATATTTGATTTCCAGGAGCCAAGAGGATATTGAGGCCAAACTTAGCGATTACGTTGTTTACGCGGTGGACAATGCCATTCATGGCTGTGGCGCGTTGCACGCTTATGAAAACCACAGCTTTGAGATAGCGGCAATAGCGGTTGGCGCAAATTACAAGGATGCCGGGGTTGGCGAAGCGGTTGTAACTTTTTTGATGGAAAAAGCAAAAAAGATGAAGGCAAAAAAAGTTTTTCTATTAACAACCCAAACCTCCGACTGGTTCTACACGCTGGGTTTCAAAGATGGCTCCGTTGATGATTTGCCCGCATCTAAAAAAGAACTTTACAATAAAAAGAGAAATTCAAAGGTGATGGTGATGAGTGTTTAAGTGGCTCCAAGCGGACTTGAACCGCTGACGCACGGATTTTCAGTCCGACGCTCTACCAACTGAGCTACAGAGCCAAGGTCTTAAAATATAGCAATTTTTTTGCGGTTTGTCAAGGCGTTTAGTCAACGCTTATCAACTCTTTTATAACTTCGTCTATGTGGGAAAACATTTTGATTTCCAAGCCTTTCTTTACCACATCCGGCAGGTCTTCCACATTTTTTTGGTTATCCTTTGGCAAAATCAATTTTTTTACGCCGGAGTTCAAAGCTGCGAGGGATTTTTCCTTTAAGCCACCTATTGCAATTAAGCGGCCAACCAAACTGACCTCTCCTGTAAACGCTATAAAAGGCGATATCAGCTTGCTGGTGAACGCAGACAGCATGGCTAAGGTGATGGCTATGCCCGCAGAAGGGCCGTCTTTTGGGGTTGCGCCCTCCGGGAAATGCAGATGGATATCGCTTCTGCGAAATTTTTCCTCTGGAATTTTGTGCTTTTTAGCTCTTTCCCTTACCAGGGAAAGAGCTATCTGAGCGGATTCCTTCATCACGTCGCCCAAGTGCCCGGTTAGCTGCAATTTTCCTTTGCCGGGCAGCAGTACGCATTCTATGTGCAGAACATCTCCGCCAACCGGAGTCCAAGCAAGGCCGGTGGTAACGCCGGAGCGTTTTTCGTCTATCAGGCGAGGCCCCGCAAAATCCGGCACTCCAAGGTATGTGGAGAGCTGTTTCACGGAAATCTGCGGCAGGAATTTTTTGTTTGAGACCAGCTCCATCGCGCGCTTGCGAGCCATAGTCTCCAACTTCCTCTCCAACTCCCTGACGCCCGCTTCCCTTGTGTATTCGCGCAAAATCCCGTTTATGGCGGAATCCGTCACTTTATACTGCTTTGCTGTGAGCGAATTCTGCTTCAGAATTTTTGGGATTAAAAAATCGCGGGCTATGTGCTCTTTTTCAAAATGCAGATAACCCGGTATGCGGACAATTTCCATGCGGTCGTAGAGCGGGGCAGGTATTCCATCGGGTGTGTTGGCGGTTGCCACAAAAAATACCCTTGAAAGGTCTATTCCAACTTCTATAAAATGGTCGGTGAATTCCGTGTTTATCTCCGGGTCTAGAACTTCCAAAATCGCGCTTGCAGGGTCGCCTCTGAAATCGCTTGACATTTTATCAACTTCGTCCAGCAGAATCAGCGGGTTCATGCTCTTGGCTTTGCGAAGGGCTTGCACTATGCGCCCCGGCATTGAACCTATGTATGTGCGGCGATGTCCGCGTATCTCCGCGTCGTCGTGGACTCCGCCAAGCGAAATGCGGGCTAAATTTCTGTTCATGGCATTGGCTATGGACATTGCAAGCGTTGTTTTGCCAACGCCCGGCGGCCCAACCAAGCATAGGATAGGGCTTTTCACATCTTTGTTTTTGAGTTTTTCCGCAATTTGCAAAACGGCTATGTATTCTAAAATTCTCTCTTTTACTTTTTCCAAGCCAAAATGTTTTGAGTTGAGTTTTTCCGTTGCTCTCTTTATGTCCAAAACGTCCTCGGTGTAAACGCCAAACGGGAGCGCGAGCAGCCAATCTATGTAGTTACGAACCACAGTATATTCGGGGTTCATAGGGTTCAGGAGTTTTAAACGTGTCATTTCTTCGTCAAATTTTTCCTTGATGGCGAGCGGAAATCTCAATTCCTTTGCTTTTTTTGAATAACTTTCGCTGTCTTGGTCGTTTACGTTTATTTCGTCTAATTCCCTTTGGAGCTGGGAAATTTGCTCTTGAAGCATATATTCCCTTTGGGAACGCTGCATTTTTATTTCAACCTGCTGCCTGTTGAGCGATATGATTCTATGGACTTCCATAGCGGTGTTTACAGCCAAATCTATTTTTGAATACATCTCTTCCAAAGAACCACATTCTAAAATACTTTGGTGCTCATCATCTGGTATTTTTAAAAAACTGTGAGCTATCATGCAGCGTTCTTCAGGAGGTATGCCTTTTAATATATCTCTTATATTTTCCGGCAGGTTCTGCTGGGTTTTTATATATTGCTCCATTGAAACGAGCAGATTTTCTGCGAGCGATTTTGAAAGTTTTTTATCTTTGAATTCCAAAAAACGCGGCTTTGCAAAAGCGCTGAAATACTTGCCGCCTTCTTTTTCCTGCGAAGAAATTTTGGTCACATCAACAGGCAAAATGCCAAATAGGTTTACTAAGAGCAAATTATTTGGAGTGCCGGAAATTCCCTTTACAAAAGCCAAAATGCCAACTGAGTACAGTTCATCTTCCTTTGGTATTTCCACATCTTTGTTTTTTTGCAGCAGACAAATCACAAATCCTTTGGAATCGTCTATGTGCCTAAGGGCGTTTAAGGTTATTTGCCTATCAAAAGAAAGCCTTGTCCCCATTCGCGGGAACATTACGAATTTATGCAAAGGAACAACGGGAAAACTGTTGTCAAACTCCGGTTTTGGGAATTGCGCGTCTTCTTTGTTGACTGTTGTTTCGGGTTTTGCGTGCATTAAACTTGCCTCTTGCTTTTGGCGAGCGTATTTTGAACAATTTTTGCATCTATTTTCAAAACTGATTTCTCGCGATGTTTTTGAATTTCAAACATATAAGGCATTAAGATTTTTTCCATAACCGAGCGAAGCCCACGCGCTCCTGTTTTTTGCTCAAGGGTTTTTTTGACTATTGCGTTTAAAGCATCATCTGTGAAAGAGAGTTCTATCCCGTCCATCGCAAAGAGCTTGGCGTATTGTTTCACAAGAGCGTTTTGCGGTTTTGTTAAAATGTTCATAAGTGCTTCTTCGTCCAGCTCGTCAAGGCTAACTATAACAGGCAACCTGCCCACCAACTCAGGGAGAAGCCCGTAGCTTATCAAATCTTCCGGCTCGCACTTGCTGAGTATCTCGCCCAGCTTGCTTTCGTTTTTTGAAATTATCTCCGCGCCAAAACCCATTCCACCGCCGGAATTCACTCGCTTTGAAATCACTTTGTCCAAAGTTTCAAACGCGCCGCCGCACACGAATAAAATGTTGCGGGTATTTATGTGAACCAAATTCTGCTCTGGATGCTTGCGGCCACCCTTTGGAGGAATGGCGGAAACGGTTCCCTCTAAAATTTTTAGCAAACCCTGCTGAACACCTTCGCCGGAGACATCTCTTGTAATTGAAGGGTTGGCTGATTTGCGGGCAATTTTATCCAGTTCGTCTATAAAAACAATGCCTCTTTCCGCAGCTTGTATATTGTAATCCGCCGCTTGATAAAGGCGAACCAAAATGCTATCCACATCTTCGCCCACATAACCAACCTCGGTTAAAACGGTGGCGTCTGCTATGGTGAATGGAACTTGCAAAAAACGGGCAAGGGTTTGCGCGAGCAACGTTTTTCCGGAACCCGTTGGCCCAACAAAAAGAACATTCGATTTTTCTATTTCAACAGTCGGGGAAAATTTTTGGGAATTCCCTAAATAAAGCCTTTTGTAATGATTATACACAGCCACGCAGAGCGCGACTTTAGCAGCCTCTTGGCCTATCACAAATTTATCCAAGTGATTTTTTAATTCTGTGGGCGAGGGCAAATAAAAATCCATTTGCTCGCTCTGAGCGGGTTGCTGTTGCGCAGCTGGTTTTTTGCCCTTGTCGGTCAAAATCATATTGTGGCAAGTTTGAATGCACCTATTGCATATAGCCGTACCCTCAGGCCCTGTCACCAATCTCTCAACTTCTTCTATGTTGGCTCCGCAAAAACTGCAAGAGGCTAGACTCTTTTTCACTTCTTTTCCTTTGGTTTAAATACTTCGTCTATAATGCCAAACTCCAGAGCTTCCTGCGGAGTAAGGTAAAAATCGCGGTCGGTTTTTTGCTTTATTTCCTCTGTGCTTTTTCCCGTATGCTTAGAGACTATTTCGTTTAATTTATCACGGGTGTTTATCACTTCTTTTGCGTGGATTTGAATGTCTGAGCTTTGCCCCTTTGCATAACCTTTTGGCTGGTGCAGCATTATGCGCGAATTTGGGAGCGCAAACCTTTTACCCTTTGTGCCCGCCGCGAGTATAATAGCCGCCATCGAAGAAGCCTCGCCTATGCAAATGGTAACCACCTCCGAGCGAATGTGCTGAATGGTATCGTAAATGGCAAGCCCGCTGGAAATATAACCGCCTGGGCTGTTGATGTATATGGTTACATCCTTTTGCGGATTTTCGTATTCCAAGTAAATGAGCTGCGCCATTATCACATTGGCTACTTCATCGTTTATGGGAGCGCCTAAAAAAATTATGCGTTCTTTGAGCAAGCGAGAGTATATATCAAAAGCTCGCTCGCCTCTGCCAGTATCTTCAAAAATGCTTGGGATAATCATGTGCTCTCCTTTTCCGGCAGACTTTCGCCTATTAGTAGATTTTGCGCAAGTTCCATTTTTAGGGTTTCGCGGATTTTGTTTATTTGCCCTGTTCTGCGCATGGTATCTTTAACGGAAGCAAAATCCATTCTTGCAGAGTCCGCTATCTCCTGCACCCTTGCGTCCACTTGGCCTTGCGTTGGCTTTAGCGATTCCTGTTCAATTATGGAATGCAATATGCGGTCTTCTTGAATGGCGCGGGTGATTTCAGGGCGCATGGCACTCAGCTGCTCCTCGGAGACGGTTACTTCTTCCTCTTCTTCCCCTTCTTGGTGCTGATGGTTGTGATGGTGGCGTTGCAAACTTTTTTGCGCTGTGTATTTAATCTGCTCTTCCAAAACGGGAAATGGATTTTTTGCGATAAGTTTGTCAAAGGCCTCTTTGAGCGCAATTTGGCGTGTCCTCTGCTGCTTGCTCTTTAAGATGTCGTCCATTACCCTGGTTTTAAAATCCGCTTCGTTTGCCGCGCCCACCTTTGAGAAAAATTCCTCGTCTTGGTTTGGCAGCTCAAGCTCGTAAACGCCCGATACTGAAATTGTGTAATCAACGGTTTTGCCTTTTAGCTCCGAGCCGGGGTGGTCTTCGGGGTAGTGAATGGTGAATTCCTTTTTGTCGCCTGCGCTTAGGCCCACCAATGATTTTTTCAGCTCCACTAGGTTTATATCCTCGCTTATCTCAATCTCAAAATTTGGATTAGGCGGCAGCGGGGTTTCTTTTCCGTCTATAATCTGCTTTAGGTAGCTGCCCTTTATAACATCGTCCAGTTTAGACGGGCGGCTCACCAAAACCTCTTTTGCAAATCTTTTGCGCAGCCCTTGAAGCACGTCGTTCACCTCTTCTTCCGAAACAACGGAGGCAGAGACTTTAACCCCAAGCTCTTTGTAGCCCTGTACGGTGATGGGCTTGTTGAGCGCGATGGTGAGCTTGTAAACCAAGTCTTGCCCGCGGTCGGCTTTGAGGTCTCCAAATTCGGCAGGAGCCGCTATTTCCAGCTTCTCGTCTGTTTTCCAGGTTTCAACTATTTTCTCGAATTCGTTTTTCAAGTCGTTATTCACAACTTTGTCCACTGTTTCGCGGTACACTTCTTCGCCAAAACGGGATACAAAGAGCTGTTTTGGAACTTGCCCGGGTCTAAAACCCTTCATGGAAACCTGTTTGCGAAATTCGCCAATGCTTTTTTCAAAGAGCTTTTCCATTTCGCTAAAAGAAACGGTGAATTCAACTGAGCGATGGTTGTCGTCAGCTATGCTTATGTTGGTTTTGCAGTCTAAAGCCAAGGTTTTCTCCTAGTTAAAATGTAATGCGAAAGGGGGGAGTTGAACCCCCATACCTTGCGGTGCTAGATTCTAAGTCTAGTGCGTATGCCAATTCCGCCACTTTCGCAATAATGCAAATATCGGATAATAAATGTAGTAAAATCGGTCAATACCGCAGATTAAAAACCAACCCAATGGCGGGCGTTCCGTCTTTTGGGACGATTAATGGGTCAATGGAATAGGAAACATTGCTGTTGCCATTTAACGCTTCGTCCAATGCCTCGTTATATTTATTTTGATGAATAGATGGGAATACCCAAGCCATAAAACGGCCAGCTATCAGAATAACACCACCTGACACAGCAATACCGATAGCTACTTCTTCAGACACAGGAGAATCATTATCTGTCATAGCTATTCCGCCAAAGATAAGCCCCCAACCAGCTACGTCCATAATAGTTTGCGTAACTCCAGATGTATTATCTCCCTGTACATAACTGCCCAATCCAAAGCCCGGAAAGAAATTCAGTAAAGCATAACCTAAGGCACTTTTTTTATTCTCATTATACAAATCTGTTTTATCCATATACGATAAAGATAAAGCCTCTCTTTTAATTTCCTCTTTATGCTTCTCAACGCCATTGTTAATATACCATTGAACTTTGGCTCGCTGTTCCATATTAGCACTCGGTTGTTGTTGGTATTGCACTTGCTGCGGTGGTTGCGTGGCAACGCTTGGTGAGGCGAGCATTTTATTGAACAAATCGGGGGCTTTCTCGTTTATTATGTCACGCAAGCCGTATATGTTTTTTGAGTCGCCCGTAAACGAACCTATTAAATTTCCGCTTTTGCTATTATAGAGTTCAACTTTAATGGTTAATTCCTTGCCAAATCTCCCTATCCTTCCCTGCGCCACATAATCCGCATTTACCTTTCTGCCCAACTCCGCAAGGCAACTCGCTTCCTTACATTCCTTCTGCGCTCGTTCCTGCGAACCGAGAAAAGCGACTATGCTCTCTGTGGTCATAACGCCGTATTGCTGCTTTGGCAAAACATTGACCGCCGTCTCACGCAGCTTGTCGGTTAAATAAGCCAAATCGGCAGGCTTAATGGAATCGCCATCGTCCACCGTTTGGATTATGGCTACTCTCTTCTGTTGCTGGGCGTAGGCAGTGAGAGCGAGGAATAATAAAAAGAAAAATTGTTTTTTCATATAGTAAGAAAACATAGAAATTTAAAGTGTCTTGTGCCCCCCACGTCAACAACTGTTTGCAAAATGCAATAATATTCGTTTTTTTGGTCAAATTTGGCTGTTTTTTATTATATTTGTTTTATGAAGAAAAATGTCAAGAAAAATGTTAGAAAAAAAGGATTGACGGCAGATGATGTCTGGGCAATGTTTGCAGAGGTCAGACTTATGCAGCAAGAAACCGACCGCGAGATGAAGGAAATGTCTAGGCAATCGGATGAGCGAATGAAAAAACTTGATGAGCGGATTGGCTACGTAGGAGAAAAGCTTGGTGGTGTGAGCAATAACATAGGTCATCATGCGGAGCAGTTTTTCCAAGATGTATTCAAGAGAAAGCTGGAATTTGGTAGGGTGAAATACGATGAGATGGTTCCCAATTTGACATATATAGATAAAGGTGTTAAAATAGAATTTGACATTGCTTTGCTAAACGGCGATTCCATAGCTCTAATAGAGGTAAAAAACCGCATACATCCTGATTTTGTGGATGAGCTTGCAGAGG
>Ga0268262_10004408_pt1 | contig 14574 bp, 12 predicted proteins | sample TergutNc150P3_FD_190354 | JGI IMG/M metagenome (GOLD analysis project Ga0268262, IMG submission 190354) | Nasutitermes corniger P3 segment gut microbial community from laboratory colony in Florida, USA - Nc150 P3 (SPAdes) (version 2) | ecosystem: Host-associated > Arthropoda: Insects >... | reverse complement strand
AAGCAATTAATGGAGAAAGCCTATTTGAATTATTAGCAAGAATAGGTATTTATTATACAAATACCCTGATTATTGCTGGACAGTTACACAAAAACAACGTGCAATAGCCTTATTCAAACATTATCCTGAAATTGAAAAATCATACAAACTCAGTTGTAAATTTAGGACTTAAAATACAACGATTTATTACTATCAATCAAGGTACGAGAGATAGAATTTTTTTACTTCAGATTGGCTAAACTTTTTTCTTCATCCCCTCAAAATAGGATTTAGCCTTTATATCCTCTCGTAGAGACGTGGCATGCCGCATCTCTACGAGAAAAAGCCCTGTTAAATTTTGAAACTTAACAGGACTGATAATAATAGTAGTTTTTATGATTTTACCTTACAATCTGCACCTTATGCACCGTAGAAAAATCACCTCTTACCACTTTTAAAACATACAAACCTTGCGGTAACGATGCCGTATTTACAACCGTATTTTCCTGTGTTCCAATAGTTTGAAAAACTTTTTGTCCCAAAACATTAAACAGTTGTATATCTGCATTTTCCGTATTTGTTACAGTAAATTGCGACTGTACAGGGTTTGGGTAAATTTCCCGTTTTGCAATAGCAGTTTCTTGGATATTTAAATCACTTTTATGTTGATACGTAAGTAAATAACTGCCTTGTCCAGAATATCCATGTATCAGCACTCCGCCATTAGATAAAGCAATAGCACGGTCAATTGATTTCTCGGACAATGGGTCTTCGGCACTATTATCCAAATGAACATCAAAATTTAACCGTCCGTTATGGCTAAAATTCGCGATGCTGATTGTTGTTGTTGTACCTACTACCATCAAATTTTCATCATAATATTTCGTATCATCATAATAAACATAATAAATGGAATCGGGATTGATGTAACTCATACCGTATCTTATTCCTTCATTACCCTTACATTTTAAACCAAGTATCAAACTATCTTTTAAGTTCAAATCTTCGTTATAAAAGGCAATTCCGCGTTGTACATCTGCATATCCTACGTCAGTGCATTTATTGTTCTTATTTGTAAAATAAACCTGACCCCGTATAAACGTATTATTTACTACCACTGCCGAACCGTCCATCATAACCCAATTGAAGCCCGTTAATACAACAGGTGTTTTTGTAACCATCCTATCTTCCAAATCATTTTTATTAATTCTACTTATAGATGGATTATTCCATGTTGCACTGCAAAAATAGTGGTTATCGGATTCTCCTTTGTAAGTTCCCAAAAAGGGGTTTTCTAATGGCACTTCCCGTAACAGTATTCCGTTATTATCTAAATACCACAAATAACTGATAAAATCGAACTCTCCATCGTATTGAGTACGTTCCACCATAAATTCATTGTTTTTTGTCATTATTGATATTACGCGCATCTCTGGCTGTGCATCTAAAATATAATAAACAATCGGTAGCACAGGTTGAAAATTTGTATCATACTTTGCAAAATAAAAAGTATTTTTTGGCAAAATACTATCAGTTTCTTCAGAGAGACCAATAATATAGAAATAATTATCTGCATAAAAGTAATCGTCTCTATTAAAATAATGGTCTTTATTCGTAATAGGCAATGGAAATTCTTTTATTTTGTTTAAATCCTCATCAAAAACCATTACAGAAGATGTAAAGGGAGCAGAATTAGAATTTTCACTATGGGTACGAGTAAAAATATAATAGCGATTATTTATTTCAAAACTTTCAACAAATTCATAAAACGGGTCAAAAACTTTGTATTTATAGTCGGCTGTGTTTTGAGCAGTTAAGTGGGTTAGCGGTAAAAAAAGGCATACAAAAAATAGTGCCTTGACTGTCTGTGTTATTTTCTTGGTTTTCATATCTGTTAATTTTTTTTGAGAAATTTGCTACTCTTTGTAGGATTTTCGCGTACTCCTATAGGTTCGTTTTTCATCATTTTCTAAATTTCATATAAATGTATGGCGGGGAAGACCCGCTCGGAAAGCGCCATCATTTTCCATTGGATTATGCACTCGCACAATTTCGCTGTAATTGTGCCTATCATTTTGCAAGACAAACAATCGCCGCACAGTCGGCAGCGTAAAGTTGTAACAATCTGCAAATGAAATGCTTGTAACCATTTGATAATCAGGCAGTTGCAAGTGGGGGGGGTAAATGCTTGATAATCAGCGACTTACAAGCGTACAAAAGGCTATTTTCCGCTCTTTTTGAGCGTAAGGCTTTTCGTCCGAAAAATATCCTTTTATCCATTTTACTCCTCTTATTTTCATGAAATGCAAAGTTACAATATTTTTTTGAGAAAAACAACTTTTTTCATAAAAAAAAGCAAAAAAATTTACAAAAAAAATATAACTATTTGATTATAAAATGTTTAATTTTAAATATTTTATAATTTTATCGCCTCAGGCATTTGTCATTTTATCCAACAAAAAATTATTTTCCCCCCACAACCCCATTGTTTTTAAGCTATTAGCATTTTGTTCATAAAAAGTTGAAAAAAATGTCCGTTTTTATAAATTTTTATTGTAACTTTGCATTTGTGGATAATAGCAAGTCGTTTTGCTGTAATTAATTGATTATAAATAGTATTCATCGGAAAGAAGAATAAAAAAACATGGAAGAAAAAGAATTTAACAGATATTCTGACGAAGAGTTGCGGGAATTTAAGGAACTCATTACGGGAAAATTGGCGAAAGCCCGCGAAGATATGAAAATCTTCGTCGATGCGATAAGCGGAAGTGACGGCAACGACATCACAGACACTTCCCCTTCATTTAAATTGTTGGAAGAAGGTCAGCAAACCCTCTTCAAAGAAGAAAACGGACGGCTGGCGGCTCGTTTGGAAAAATACATCAAAAACTTGGAGGCTGCCCTCATCCGTATCGAAAACAAAACCTACGGAATATGCAGAGAAACAGGTGCTTTGATAGCCAAAGACCGACTGCGCAGCGTCCCGCACGCAACGCTTTCATACGATGCAAAACTGGACGAAAAAAAGAAAAAATAACCCTCTGTGAACAGGAAATCTATTTTTGCCGTTTCTTTCATTTTGCTGTTGCTGGTGATTGACCAAATTTTTAAAATTCGAGTCAAATTGGGTATGTCTTTGGGGGAGGAAATTCCCATTTTAGGTTCGTGGTTCAAACTGCATTTCATTGAAAATGAGGGCATGGCATTCGGTATGCGGTTTTGGGACGGCTATTGGGGCAAATTGCTTTTAACAATGTTCCGCCTGCTCGCCTCTGCGGGTATCGGCTGGGTGATTTACAAAATGATAAAGCGAAATATCTCTTGGGGCGTGCTGATTTGTGCCTCGCTGGTGTTTGCGGGAGCGGTCGGAAATATCTTTGACTGTGTGTTTTACGGAAAAATATTCAGTGCAAGTTATTATTTCGGCGATGCGGCAGTGCTTTTCCCTCCACAGGGTTACGCCCCCGTTTTTCACGGGAAAGTGGTGGATATGTTTGAATTTGATTTGTTTACCATTCATTATCCGCAGTGGTTTCCGTTTTGGGGCGGCGACAGGATGCAGTTTTTCCCTGCGGTCTTCAATTTCGCCGACAGTTGCATCACGGTTGGGGTAGTGGTTTTGATTTTATTTTATAGAAAATCGCTTTCTGTTTTCATTGATTCGCTCGAAAATCACAAAAAATAAGTAAGTTGCGGTTTGGTGGAAATTCAGGTATCTGCCTTACTGTAAGTTTTTAGAGACGTTGCATGCAACGTCTCTAAAAACAAATGTCAGTGTAAGATATTTTTAGCCCTTTTATATTTCCCAAACATCCCCACTATTCAACAAATCCTCCACGCAACGAAGTTTTGAATTTGCCTGTGCGGTGTGAATTTGGTCTTCCAATAATTGGTCGTAAGTAGGTGCAATCATGGAGCGGATAACTCCCAGAGCAACAGGATAATCAGGCAGTTGCATTTTTGCCAGCATCAAGTGCAATCCCGCATCTTGCTGATAGGCATCATGCACCAAAATATCCTGTTCCGTAATGCCGTTTTTACCGATAGTTACCACTTCCAAACCTCTCTCGCCCAGTATGATGCCTTTGTTTCTGTCTTTTCCAAAAATCATCGGCTCACCGTTGCGGAGTATCAGTTGATTGTCGGCTGCATTGTCGCGGTTGGTAACTTCCTGATGTGTTTTATCGTTGAAAATGATACAATTCTGCAAAAATTCCACAACGGAAGTCCCGTTATGCCTTGCTGCATCGAACATGACTTCCTGCATCAGTTTCGGATTGTTGTCCACCACGCGGGCAAAAAACGTTCCCTGCGCCCCAATTACCAGTTCGCCCGGCATAAAAGGCTCTTCTATCGTGCCTTGCGGGGAGGTCTTGGTTACTTTTCCGAAAGTTGTTGTCGGAGAATATTGCCCTTTGGTCAAACCGTAAATCTGATTGTTGAACAGCAGGATATTCAAATCTATATTTCGGCGGATAGCGTGAATGAAATGATTTCCGCCTATCGCCATGGCATCGCCATCGCCCGAAATCACCCACACGCTTAACTGGGGATTGGAAACCCGCACACCCGTAGCAATCGGATTTGCCCGTCCGTGAATGCCGTGAAATCCGTAAGTGTTTACGTAATAAGGAAATCGCGAAGCACAGCCAATGCCCGATACCAAACAAAAATTTTCTTTTTTATAACCAATCTTCGGAAAAATGTTTTCCAAAGAAGCCAAAATGGCATGCGAACCGCAACCCGGACACCACTTTACCATTTGGTCGCTTGCAAAATCTTCTTTCGTCAAAGGTACTCTTGACCTTTCCATCGTTTCGTAATTCATAACTATTTTTCCTCTAAAATTTGGTTAAACTTTTCCGTTAATTCTTGTGTTGTAAAGGGTAAACCCTGTATTTTTCCGTATTTCATATAGGAATATTGCGGGTGGGTCATGCGCAGATAATCGGCAAACTGACCGCCGTTCAATTCGCAAACAAGTATTTTCTTAAATCCTTTGAAAACATCAGCCGTGTTTTTGGGCAAGGGCATAATGTTTTTGAAATGTGCCAAACTTACTTTTTTACCCGCTTTTTGCAATGCTTTCACTGCCACCAGCGTTTGTCCGAAAGTTCCGCCCCAACTTACCACCAGCAAATCGCCTTCTTTTTCGCCAATTATTTCCTGTTCGGGCAAACGGTCGGCGAGCCTGTTTATTTTTTCCGCTCTGTAATAAACCATTTTTTCGTGATTGAGCGGGTCGGTGGAAACGATGCCTTTACCGTCTGTTTTTTCCAGTCCGCCGATGCGGTGGCGCAAACCTTCCGTTCCCGGCAGCGCCCATTTGCGTACAAGTGTTTGCTCGTCTCGGTTGTAAGGGGCATAATCTTTGTCGTTAGCCTTTGCCAAGGGAGGCGTTATCGCGGGTAAATCTGCCACTTTGGGTATCCGAAACAGTTCAGAACCTTGACCTATATATCCGTCGGTCAATAAGATAACGGGGGTCATGTTTTCCATTGCCAGTTTTGCCGCCTCGTAAGCCGAATAAAAACAGTCGCTTGGAGAATTTGCCGCAATTACAACGCAGGGACATTCGCCGTTGCGTCCGAACAGGGCTTGATACAAATCTGCCTGTTCCGATTTGGTCGGCATTCCCGTAGAGGGACCTCCGCGTTGCACGTTTACAATCACCAAAGGCAACTCCGTCATCACCGCCAGACCAATGGCTTCAGATTTGAGAGATAAGCCAGGTCCCGATGTGGTTGTAACTGCCATCGAACCCGCATAGGAAGCACCTATAGCAGAACAAATGCCTGCAATTTCATCTTCGCACTGCATCACTTTTGCTCCCAGCGATTTGTGTTTTGCCAGTTCCACCAAAATATCGGTGGCGGGCGTGATGGGGTAAGAGCCTAAAAACAAAGGTCTTTTTGAACGTTCCGCTGCTGCCAGCAATCCCCATGCTGTAGCGGTATTGCCCGGAATATTGCGGTATTTTCCTTTCGGTAAATCTGCCGTTGCCACGTGAAAACGGGACTCCAAAACCTCAATGGTTTCTGCATAAATATAGCCCGCTTTCAAAGATGCGATGTTTGCTTCGGCGATTTTAACATCTTTTTTAAATTTCTCAGTGATAAATTTGGAAATGGTTTCAATATCCCTGTCGAAGATAAATGAGACTATTCCCAACGCAAACATATTTTTTGTCCGCTCAGACGACCGTACGTCCAGACCCATTTCCGCCCCGATGCGTTTTGCCGAAGAGGAAACAGGAGCAGACACCACATTGAAACTTGACAGCGAGCCGTCTTCCAACGGATTTTTCTCGTATCCAGCCTTTTCAATCGTCTTGTCGTCAAAGGCATCGGCATCGACAATGATAGTTCCTCCGATAGCCGCCCATTTCAGATTTGCCTTTAAGGAAGCGGGGTTCATGGCAACCAGCACATCGCATTTATCACCGATAGTGCGGATTTCTCTTCCGATATGTACCTGAAAACCAGATACTCCTGCCACCGTGTTGTGGGGGGCGCGGATTTCGGCGGGATAGTCTGGAAAAGTTGCCAAATCGTTTCCAACCAATGCGGAAGTGTCGGAAAATAGCGTGCCTGTGAGTTGCATTCCGTCTCCCGAATCGCCCACAAATTTGACCGCAACGCTTTCCTTTTCAATCACTTTCAAATTCTTATTTGCCATAGTGTTTACTTGTGTATGTATATTTTTCTAATTTATATGCAATATTTATGCCTAATTTGCAAAGATAGCATTTTTTGTTGGAAAAAACGGTCTTTTTTTTATTTTTTTTTAATAAAAAATTATTGACAATTTAACAAAAAAGATGGTTTTGGTGAGAAAAAATATCATTTTTGAAAAAATCTAATTTTGGGAAATGACATTAATGGAAGTTGAAATTTTGTCAGGGTTTTATTTTTCCATTAAAAAATTGTATCTTTGCAAATAGTTCAGGTAAATTTAATTTTTTGTACTTAAAACAACTTTATAAAATAAATTACAATGAAAAAACAGATATGTTTAATCGGATTTACAGTAGTTTGCAGTATTTTCGGCTTTGCCCAGACTGCGAAAACAAAAAAGACCGTCGAAAAAGAACAGCAACTCTATTACGCACATGACGTGGCGAAAGGACAAACCGTGTACGGATTGTGCAAACTGTACGGCGTAACGGAAAAAGAAATTTACAAATACAATCCACAAGCGGAAAATGGCTTGCGATACGGCGAAATCATATATATCCTTATATCGCCGCTGAAAGTGGAAACCTATTCGGTGAAAAGAGGGGAAACCTACGCTTCGATAGCCAAAAACAGAGGTATTTCCGAAGCCGAACTCAAAAAACTTAATCCCGACAAGGAGGCAACGCTGGAGGTAGGGTCAATTATTTACGTCCCCATCGTGGAAATGGAAGAGAGTGTCAGCACAACCATTTCTGCCCCGAAATCCAAAAAAGAGGAGAAAAAGGAAGAGAAAAAAAAGGAAAATTCTGCGTCCGCAGCACCGCAAACAACCGTAAAAACGGTTACGCATACGGTGGAACAGGGTGAAAGTCTATACGCCATTGCAAGAAAATACAGCGTAACGGTAGAGAACATAAAAACGGCAAATCCGTTTCTAACAGAGGTGTTAAGCATTGGACAGCAGATAATTATCCCTGTTGGAAACGAAATCAAGCAAACAGAACCCGAACCCGAAAACACGCTCTCGGCAGGAACGAAAAAGAAGGAATACACGGTGTTTGTGCTTATTCCGCTTTACCTTTCCGCTGCCGATACCATTGAGCCTACGCGGATTAAGTCCCTCGCTGATTATGGGAAAGTGAAATCGTTTTCATTTATCCAATTTTACGAGGCGCTTCTGCTTGCAAGCGAGGCAGTTACAAGTGAATATCCCAAAACGAAAATTAATCTGCATGTGGAAGATGTAAACTCTTCCCTGCAAATGACGGAGTTAATAAATTCGGGAAAACTTGACAAGGCGGACTTGATTATTGGTCCTTTTTATCCCAAGGAATTTTCGTATTTGTGCCAATATGCACGGGAGAAAAAAATTACGCTGGTCAATCCTTTTTCGATGAATTTGGACGCTTGCGGGACGAAAGTTTACAAACTGTCTGCCCCCTTACGCGCTCATGGTGAACAGTTTGCAAATTATGTAACGGCAAATTACGACAATGCCAAAATCATTTTTGCAAGTTACCAAACCCATGACGAAGCGGAAAAGATAAATGCGTACAAATCGGCGATGCAGTCCGCTTTCAGCAAATCGGGAAAACAGATTAACATTCAGGAAATCAATCTGATAAATAGCGGAATTGCAGGTATTCAATCGGCGATGAGCGGTACGGCTGAAAATTTTGTGTTTACTTTTTTTGACGGCGAATTGCGTGTTACCAATTTCGTACAAAATCTGAACAAGGCGAAAAACCACAATCTTACATTGGTTGCTCCTCAGTCATGGTTGGATTACGATAATATTGAAACAGAATATTTTATGAATATGAAAACCCATTATATTGCGCAATATTTTGTAGATTACAGCAATCCGAACGTCATTCGTTTTGTTGATGCCTTCCGCAGTGCGTACGATACCGAGCCGACTTTGGATTTGTTTGCCTTTCAGGGATATGATTTTACCTACTATTTTTTAAGCAGTCTGTGCGAAAACGGTACGCATTTTCTGTCCTATTCCGATAAAAATTCCAAACTGCTTTCAACACAGTTTGAATTTGTGAAAACTACCGATAACATGCTGGAAAACAGTTTTGTACATATTTTCAAATTGAAAGATTACAGATATATAGATGCAACGCGGGATATAGAGAAAAAATAAGCACAAAAAAAGCGAGATAACCCCGAAAGGAAATCTCACTATTCAATTATTAACTCAAATTTTTTTTATTGTGCTACTTCTTCCTGTTCTTGCTCAATAGAAACGGTTTCTACTTGCGGGGTCAAAACCACTTTCTCCGCCTGTGGAACAAAAACGCTTTCCTGTTCGTTTGGAACTATTGAAATATAAGATTTTCCGCTTGCTTTCTTTTTGAAAGCCACTGTGCCGTCCACCATTGCAAACAGGGTGTGGTCTTTGCCGATACCCACATTTTGACCGGGATTGTGAACAGTACCTCTTTGGCGTACAATGATATTGCCTGCTTTTGCAAACTGACCGCCAAAAATCTTAACACCCAAACGTTTACTTGCCGATTCGCGACCATTCTGCGAACTACCAACTCCTTTTTTATGTGCCATTGTTCTAAATTCTTTTTTTTGTTACTAACTTTTTTTACTTTACGCGTTAATGCTTTCAATTTGAATACGGGTCAAATACTGGCGGTGTCCGTTCATTTTTTGATACCCTTTTCTTCTTTTCTTCTTGAAAACCAACACTTTCTCTCCTTTTAAGTGATTTAAAACGGTAGCAGAAACCTTTGCCCCCGAAATAGTGGGAACGCCTACTTTTATTTTACCGTCATTATCCACTAACAATACATTGTCGAAACTCACTTTCGAACCTTCTTCAGCATTCAGGCGGTGAACAAAGACTTTCTGGTCTTTTTCAACCTTAAATTGTTGCCCTGCTATATCTACGATTGCGTACATAATTTTGATTTTTATCTATTATTTTTAAACGAAATGCAAAGATACAATTTTTTTTTGAATTAAACGGCAAAAAAATGAATTTTTATGAAAATTTTATTAAATTAATTTTTAAGCATACATAAAATTATGAATAAAATTAGTTATCTTTCCGTGCAAAAACTATTCTTTTACAAATTTCACCCTTTTATTTCCAATCTTTAAGAAATAAATACCATTTGCCAAATGTGAAATATCAATGGTTATGCCTCCCCCGTCCCCTCCGAAGGAGGGGTGTTTTTGCCCGCAGGGCAATTGTTTCCCTCCTTCGGGGGGATTAAGGGGGGCTATTCTGCCGTAAATATCATAAATTTCAATATTACTTGCAGGCTCGGCGATTTCGATGCGGAGATATGAGTGAGCAGGATTTGGATAAATATTCAGATTTTTATTCTCTATATCCTTGATACCCACCGTAATATTCCCGACATTATGAGTACTTACTGCATAATTCCCTGCACTGTCTATGACCGTAAAATTGTAATTCCCGTTCGCAGTAACGGTGAATTGATTGCTCGACTGGTAAGCCCCGCTACCCATCGCATAGCCCGCAATGCCGCTTAAATCGTCGCTTGCAGACACCGTAATCGTTACCGCTTCGGTGGTGGCATCGCTCGGACTGTGGGTGATGCTGGTGATAATGTATGGGGCACAAAACAAAGTATTCTAAAAGAAAAACATAAATTTTCCTGATTATTAATATTTTGCCCGTTTTTTGATTTAAAACAATTCATCCTAAAACTTTACTTTTCTTTTGCTTTACTTTTTTGCTTGTTTTTGGGCTTTTATTTTATCATATCTTTACTATTTCTTTACTTTTGACCATTCCCGCCGTTTTTTGCATTCCTGCTACGTCTATCTTTTTTACCAAATAACCGCCTTTTTTTTGTAGAGCAAAAAAAGGTTAATTTGCATTGGTGGGGGGGGACATTGGGCGGACAAAATGTGTACACAAAAACAAGCTTATAGGAATATATTTTGTACTTTTTACAAGTATTAGAGTGCGAAAATAGACTTTAAGTACCCTATTTTTCAATGTAAAGTAAGATAATTTTTATTATTGTTCTATTGCATAAAACCACAGACTATGTGGTCTGCAAAGATAGCATTTTTTAATTGAAAATGGAGAATAACACAATAAAAAAAAGACTGCCCAATTTCTTGAACAGCCTTCATAAACTATTTATTTAAAAATGAAAAATTTTACTTCCTGACAGTCATCTTCTTGACCAAACGTTCGCCCTTATATTCCACCGAATAATAATAAATACCGTTTGCCAAGTTAAACGTATTGAACTCAATATTATTGCGTCCCGAATAAGCCTCTCTTTTCTCGACATGCAGGCTCTGCCCCGTTACCGTATAGACGGTAAAAATTACCTGCCCGTCTTCTGGCAACGTATATTCAATACGAGTGTTGTCGTTGGCGGGATTGGGAATGTTTTGTCCCAATGCAAAACCTTTGAGATTAACATCTTTGATGCCATCTCCCGATTTTGGTGTACGGTTTACAATTATCGTATCATTATTTTGGTAATTATCTGTCTTTCCGACAAATACAGTAATGGTATAATCTCCATTGGGAACAATGTAAGGTGATGCAAATTTGCACGTAATGATATTTTGGGGACTGATGCTGGCAATCGGTTCAAAGAGTCCAATGTTGTTCGTGCCGTCCGAAATTACCGCATACGCCATCACATTTTGGAAAGTTTTGCTCGGACTCATATTTTCAATTCTCACTTCCAAATTAATGGAACTGCCCATCACTTCCGTTGCACTGCTCGGCGTAATCACTCCAATTACGTTAATATCGTCTAAATCAATACATTCTTGTATTTCCGAGTGATTATCAGCAGGATAAACATCACATGCCAATTCGGCTTTTACCTCTACATAGTAGATTTCCTCCAACGGCAAGGGGTAGTTTTCTGAAAAAGTCATCGTATGCGATTTGCCTGCTTCCAAAACCGTTTTCAACGTATCATGCAAAGTGTACAGTAAGTTCGTTTCTCCCCAAACATTCGCCACAAGCGGAATATCCCAAACATCAAAATTGCCCTTGTTGGTGATTGTAACCTGTTGAGAAACAGCGCCGAAAGTTTTCGGGAAACAGCTCGCACTGTTGGTGTTGGCAATGGCTTTGATGGCAACATCGGGATTGATTAACAAGGCTCGTTTGGCGGTATCGTTCAATCTGTTGTTGTCGATGGGAGTGGTCAGATAAGCTCTGATGGTGTTGATGCCCGTTGTGAAATTAATGCCCGAAGCAATGAAAACCGTATCGGAAGTTCTGCCTGCCAAATGCTTATTCAGCGGAACGTAATACGTGGAATAACCAGGAATATTCACCGCCAAACTTGTTGAATACTGCGACAAATCGACTGCCTGCGCCGTAGCGGCGGAGACAACCACATAGACCGATTTGTTTGTCAAATCGCAGGACTGTACAATTTCGGGCGAAAGCAGAATTCCGGTTACTGCCAAATCTTGTTCGGAAGTGATAAGAATTTGGTCTATATATTGCTCTGTACCAGTTACTTTATTCATTGCCTCAAATTCTACCAACACGCATTGTGCATTGGTATAAGGCGACAGATTGACCGAATATTTTGTCCAACCGTGATTGGCTTTACTTCTTTTCAACAGATTGGAAAAGATATTGTTATAAACACCGTCCACAATAACGGAAACACCCATGTAGGAGTTATCCTGCTGAGAGAGAGCGGTATCGTGGTAATACCAGAAATCAAGTCTCGGATTGACCGTTCCGTACAAATCTAACTGGCGGCTGGTGGTCAATTTTCCGACCAAACCTCTTGCGGCTGCAAAACGGAGAATTCCCGTTCCCACAGAATCGGACTGCACGAAATTTCCAGAATGATTTTCCTGCCAACCATCTGCATTATTGGGCGTTGCGGTAAATGTAGCAGGCATTCCCGCTGTTTTAAAATACTCGTTCAACGGCAGGCTGATTTTCGCAGAATTGTACGTATGGCGTATCGTATCGTCAAATCGTATTCCGTCCAGTTGGGGAGCGTTCAACCATGCCTTAATGGTGGTTTGTCCCGAAAGGATTGCCAGGGTATCTTTTAATTCCAACGTGATAGCCTTACCCGAAAGCAGTTCGCCCGTATTTACGGTTTTACTGCCTGTCCAAACGTTATTCAAGGGGTCTGTGATTTCGTAATTTACAACTATGTTGTTTACAGCGAAATCGTAATCATGTTCGCCTAAATTCATCAAACTGACCCGCACAGGCAAATGTGCTTTTTCACAAATTTCATTCGGGTCTGGTACCGGTGCAACCATTGAATTAAGCGACAAATTGTAACCTGCATAAGTATTGACCCTTGTCTCTTTTGTGATTTTTATATTAGCACGATTTAAAGAAAGCGTTCCCGTTGAGGTTACAGGCAATCCAGCATCAGACTGTGAATAAATTGCTCTGTTAACTGTAGTCGGGCTGTAACTCCAATAATACGTACTTCCAGGATAAGCACTGTCGCGATGTATCCAAAATATTTCCAAATTCTGTCCAGGCAGCAATTGAAATGCCGTATCAAGCTCTATTTCTATCCAACGTGCTGGCGTGATAGTCAAAGTTCCCGTCCATACCTGTTTTGCTCCGCTTGTTGCGAGGGCAGGATTTACAAAACCTGCAACTTCTACACTGTCCGTAACAGCACGCATGTAGCAAGTTTGCCGTGCATAGGTAGTATTGATATTCTGCGAATACCATGCTATTTTACTGATGGTTGTTCCTGTCGGGTTTAAATCAGGGCAAATTTCGCGGTAGAGGTAGATTTGCCTTGACCAACTTGTTCTGTAATACATACTCATAGGCAATGTATAAGCACCGCCTGTTCCTGTTCCAATAATAATGCTGTCTTTCATACTGCTGACTGCCACTAAATAAACCGAATCCATAATGGTAGAACTGCCTAACATATCGCTTACAGTCAGAGAATAAAATATCTGGCTGTTGTAGTAATATTGCGGAAGGTTTGCCGTCCAGATGCCGTTGTGCAACTGCATAGGGATATTTGCGGTAAATACGCTGTCTATCCGTCTGCATTCCACATACAATACGGGAGGCGTAAGCGGTGCGCCCGTTGCGGTATGTATCTTCGCATTTACATCAAAAGAAAGTACGTTAAACAGGGTGTCATGTATTAAAGGCGGTACAAATTCCACCAGCGACACCATTTTCAGCGAGGAGGTAAATGTATCTTTGAGCGAATTGTTTTGTCCGTCCACGCTGGCAATCCAGATTTTCAGCGAAGTATCTCCCGTAACGTTGAATGTGCTGATGATTTCCGATACAGGAAGCGCAAGCGGTTGCAATGCCGTTGCCGGTCTCCATGTATAAGTATTCACCGCTCCCTTGTTGAAAGCGTAGTTAAACACAATTTCATCTACGGGTACAGTACTGAAATTTGCTGCGGTTATTTCTATTGAAACCTGTTGATTTACAACGGCTTCACTGATGAAAGGACGCAATTCAAAGCGTACAGTCGGCAAAAGGGCAGGCGTTATTTCGTAAGCACCCATTGCGGTAAGGGCGTACTGTCTGCCTGTATTGTTGATGTCGGTTAAAACGGAGGGCAATACGGGACAGCTGATGTATGCTGCACTGTCTGTTACTGCCATAGACTGCAATATGTTTGCAAATTTCGGCATTACAGATACTGAATTTGCATCTTGCGATGAAAGCGTTTTCCATGCTGTCAAATTTGCTGCGGTTGTTCCGTTGAATGAACCCAAAACTGCCCCTTTTGTGTAATAGTTGTTATAATTCAAAACGGCAGCATTGGTATTATCCATTTCAATAGGACGGCAATTTGTGGCTATCAAATTATTATTCTTTACATTTACAGGTTTATCCGTATTCAAATAAAGCAAAACATAATCACTGTTTGCATTTTCTTTTACATGGATAGAATTATGATAGATATTC
>Ga0268262_10004407_pt1 | contig 14575 bp, 10 predicted proteins | sample TergutNc150P3_FD_190354 | JGI IMG/M metagenome (GOLD analysis project Ga0268262, IMG submission 190354) | Nasutitermes corniger P3 segment gut microbial community from laboratory colony in Florida, USA - Nc150 P3 (SPAdes) (version 2) | ecosystem: Host-associated > Arthropoda: Insects >... | reverse complement strand
ACCAGAGCGCCAGCGTAACAGAAACCAACGCGACTATGGAAAATGTAATCGCGAACATCAACAAACTCAACCGCCATATTGAAAACCAGAGCAACAATGTTTCAAGGGCTTCGGCCGCCATTGAACAGATGGTAGCCAATATCGGCTCGGTAACCAACACGCTTGTCAACAACGCAGCCAATGTTAATTCGCTGAAAGAAGCCTCCGAAATTGGCCGCGGCGGGCTGCATGAAGTCGCGGAAGACATTCAGGAAATAGCCCGTGAATCCGATGGTTTGATGGAAATCAACACGGTAATGGAAAAAATAGCCAGCCAGACCAACCTGCTTTCGATGAACGCTGCGATTGAAGCCGCCCACGCCGGGGAAGCCGGAAAGGGCTTTGCTGTAGTCGCCGACGAGATACGCAAGCTGGCTGAAAACTCCGGCGTGCAGTCCAAAACGATAGGCACGGTACTGGAAAAGATAGCTGAATCAATAAAAAAGATAACGGCTTCCACCGATGATGTACTTAAAAAATTTGAAGCGATTGACACAGGCGTAAATACGGTGTCGGATCAGGAATTGCATATCCGCAATGCGATGGAAGAGCAGACCGAGGGAAGCAAGCAGGTCTTAAAGAGCGCAGGCAGTTTGAGCGAGCTTACGCAGAGGGTAAGAAACAGTTCCGATGAAATGCGCGGCGGGAGCAATGAAGTCCTGCGTGAATGCCAGAACCTTGAAAAAGCGACGCAGGAAATAACCGGCGGCATGAACGAGATGTCATTAGGCGCGGATCAGATAAACGTAGCGGTACACAATGTCAACGAGATGACTATAAAGAACCGCGAAGCCATTGACGATCTGCTAAAGGAAGTTTCGCGCTTTAAGGTGGAGTAATAGCGGTTTTTGCAAAATTTTTCAATAGGATAGACACACGATCTTGCAATATCTTTCATTTTGATATAAATTCGAAAGTGAAATGAAAGTATTTCGTAAGGGAAGCGATGATTGCTGAATTAACTGAAAGGGAGCGCCTTATACTGGACCGGCTATCTTCGGACGGTTCGGTCTCGGTAGGCGTCCTGGCGCGGGATTTGGGGCTTTCGGAAGTTACCATTCGGGGCGATTTCAGGGTTCTGGAAGAAAAAGGCTGGATCAACCGCAAATGGGGAGGGGCCGCTCCCGCCCTGCACAGGGATATACTCGAAAGGCAGAAGGTTTTTCAGGAGCAGAAAAACTCCATAGCAAAAGCTGCGGCGGAACTGGTCCGGGACGGGGATGTCATCATGATCGAGGCGGGCACAACCACGGCGTTGATTGCCCGCTACCTGTCCAGAAAGAGGGACATACACATCGTAACAAACTCTACCCTGGTATTTTCCTATGCCAGGATGTTTCCCAATTTGCAGATTACAATGACAGGCGGAGAATTTCGCAGGGCTACCGAGTCCATGGTAGGCCCAATAACGCTTGAGACCCTCAGCCGCCTGAATGTCAGGCTGGCTTTTGTCGGGACGGATGGCTTTACCGTGGAAAGAGGCATGACTACCCACCTGATGGAGGGCGCCGAGATTGTGAGGGTGATGAAAGCCCACGCGGAAACCACGGTGCTTACGGCAGATTCCAGCAAATTCGGCAGGATAGGCTTTTCCTATGTGCTGCCTCTTTCAGCGATGGACTTAATATTGACAGATTGGGATTTAAACGATATGGCGGAAACTGAACTGCGTGAAGCAGGAATAAAAATAAAAAAGGTGAAAAACTAATGGCGCATGTTTTAATAATGCCCCGGCAGGGGAACACGGTAGAATCCTGCATCATTACGGACTGGAAAGTCAAAGAGGGCGATCCTGTGACAGCGGAGACGATAGCCTGTGAAGTTGAAACCGACAAAGCTTCGTTTGAAATTCCGGCGGGAGCGGCGGGAATTATTCTGAAACTTCTTTTTGCCGCAGGAGATGACGTTCCGGTTTTAAAGCCTATAGCGGTTATCGGCGCGGCGGGAGAAGAGTGGAAGTCGGCGGTAGGGAATGGGGAGTGGGGAGTAGGGAGTAGGGAGTCTAGGTCAGAAAACATAGCGTCTATTCAGAACACTAATATTACAAACAACGATCCCCATTCCCTATTCCCTATTCCCCATTCCCCAGGTTTCGCTTCTCCACGTGCTCGAAACCTTGCTGAAAAAGAAGCACTGCCGCTTGACGCGGTGTCTGGCAGCGGACCCGGCGGTAGGATCATCGAAAGGGATGTGGAGGCAGTGCTTCAGAACAGGCCGCCCCTGACCGCCGCAGCCAAAGCGGCATTGGCGATTCCATCGATTGGAACTGGCATAGGTGGCCGGGTTACAGCAGCGGATCTGGCTGGATCCCCACTCCCCACTCCCCACTCCCCACTCCCCAATGAAGAAGGCTCAATCACCGAAACTCCCATCAAAGGAATCCGCAAAGTTATTTCTGACAGGATGTTTAAGTCCCTGTCGGAAAGCGCCCAATTTACCATTAGCGCTTCCGCGCCGGCCGCGAAGCTTCAGGAATTCCGTACGGGGGTAAAATCTCAAAGCAGCCTTGCCGAAGAACTTGGTATTTCAAAAATTACCATAAACGATCTTGTCCTTTTTGCCGTTGCCAGAACGCTCCCGCGTTTCCCTTATATGAACGCCCATAAAACCGGAGAAATTATCAAAACCTTTGAACGCGTTCACCTGGGTTTCGCCGTGGACAGCCCAAGGGGGCTAATGGTGCCCGTTATACGAAACGCCAATTTGCTTTCGCTGGCGCAGATTTCCTCGGAGGCAAAACGGCTGGCAACAGCCTGCCAGAACGGCACGGCTAACCCCGACGAGCTTTCTGGTTCTACTTTTTCGGTTTCCAACCTCGGGAGTTTTGGCGTTACGGGCTTCACGCCGGTGCTAAATATGCCGGAAGTTGCCGTCCTGGGTGTTTGTGGTATCGAGCTAAAACCGGTTGCGGATAGCGGGACGACTGGTGTCCGCTTTGAGCCGCATATCGGCTTTAGCCTGACCATCAACCACCAGGTAATAGACGGCGCTCCGGCAGCCCGCTTTTTAAAGGCCCTGTGCGACGCCGTCGCGCACATCGATCTGCTTCTGGCCGCAGGGTAGTAGCTTGGAAAAACAAAGTATTTTCAAAGAATTAATACTAGAAGACCTCTCACAAAGGCACAAAGAACACGAAGAACACAGAGAAAAATTAAATTTTCGTTTTCCCTTTGTGTCCTTTGTGAAGCTCTGTGCCTTTGTGAGAAATATTTGTAGTAAAGTTTATAGGCTATTAGGGGGCTTTAATGCAGTATGATACGATAATTATTGGCGGGGGGCCGGCGGGGTACATGGCCGCAGAGAGGCTGGGGCATTTAAAAAAGAAAGTCCTTTTGATAGAAGAACAGCACCTTGGTGGGACCTGCCTTAACGTGGGCTGCATCCCGACTAAGACCCTGCTCAATTCAGCGAAACTCTATGCCCACGCGAAAGAGGCGGAGAAGTTCGGCGTTAAAGCCGAGGGGCTTTCGTATGACTGGAGCGCTATTCAAAATTGGAAAACCGAGGTGGTAACGAAACTCCGGAGCGGAATCGAAAGCCAGATGAAAAGATTCGGCGTGGAAGTGATTAATGCCAGGGGGGAGATTCTTGCCGCGCCGTCCGGGGAAAAAGCCGCAAGGGTCAGATCTGTTACACCTGACGGTAACGCCGAGCATGAGGGAAAAACGATTCTACTCTGCGCCGGTTCTGTTCCTATTCTACCGCCAATACCGGGCGTAAAAGACAATTCCCTGGTTGTGGATTCCACGGGACTTCTGGCTGTCGAAAATGTGCCCAAACATCTTACGGTTATAGGGGGGGGGGTTATCGGCGTTGAATTTGCCGGGCTTTTTTCCGCGCTGGGAGCGGAGGTTACTGTAATCGAAATGATGGACGAGATCATTCCGTTTATGGACAAGGAACAGGCTCCCCTGTTTCGCCGAGCCATGAAAGGAGTGGACTTTAAGCTTGGCTGCAAGGTTGAAAAAATCGAAGGCGCGGCTGTGCATTACACCGACAAAAAAGGAAAGAGCGAAATAAAAGAAGCAGACCTTGTCCTGATGGCAGTTGGTCGGCGACCGGTGACTGACACCTGGGGAGCCGCCGCGGCAGGCGTCGACTGCAGCCCGAAGGGCGTTGCCGTAGACGACAGGATGCGGACAAATATTCCCGGTATTTGGGCGGCTGGTGATGTTACTGGTAAAAGCCTCCTCGCCCATTCCGCTTACCGCATGGCGGAAGTCGCTGTTGCCGACATTCTTGCTGGCAATCATACCGACATTAAGACAAATCGAATGCGCTACAATGCTGTCCCGTGGGCGGTGTACGGCCTCACCGAAGCCGCTGGAGTTGGCGTCACAGAGCAGGAAGCCGAATCAAAAGGTATTGCCATACTTAAAGCCAGCCTTCCTATGAGGGTTTCAGGCCGCTTTGTTGCGGAAAATACCCTTATGGGCCAGGGAGCCGTTAAGGTTATCGCGGACGCGAACGACCGCCGCATCCTTGGCGTTCACGCCGTGGGCGTGTACGCATCGGAATTCATCTGGGGCGACGCGGCGCTTATCGAACAGGAATTCAGAATTGACGAAGTAAAACAGCTTATTTTTCCCCATCCAACGGTATGCGAGCTCATCCGTGACGCGGTGTGGGCCATAGGAGGTTAAAAATGCCTAAATCAATCTTGGTAGATCCCAATGAACTGAGAAAACCACATATCCTCAAATTGAAAGACATCCCGATCAATCAGTATAAGAGCGACTTTAAAAAAGAGCTTGAGTTATACGGCAAGGAACGGCTGGTACGCGTCTGGCACGATATGGCGGTTATCCGCGAGTTTGAATCAATGCTCAACGAGTTTAAGACCAAGGGAACCTGGAACAGTATTGAGTATAACCACAAAGGGCCTGCCCATCTTTCCATGGGGCAGGAAGCGTCCGCAGTGGGGCAGAGCGTAAACCTCACTACCGACGATTGCATCTTTGGCAGTCACAGGAGCCACGGGGAAATTATCGCAAAGTGTTTTTCCGCCATCTGGCAACTTACGCAGGACACCGAAGGGGAGAAAAAGCTTGAAGCCATCATGAAAAATTTTCTGGAAGGCGAGACCCTTTCGGCTGCCGAAAAGATCCCCCATAAAAGCCTCCGCGATCTGGCGGAGAATTTTGCCCTATACGGAACCCTTGCCGAAATTTTTGCGAGGAAGGCGGGCTTTAACCGTGGTCTGGGCGGTTCCATGCACGCTTTCTTTACGCCTTTTGGTTCCATGCCCAACAACGCGATCGTGGGTGGCTCCGGGGACATAGCCGTTGGCGCGGCGCTTTACAAGCGGATCAATATAAAGCCGGGGATCGTCATCGCGAACATTGGCGACGCATCGATGGGCTGTGGCCCGGTCTGGGAAGGGATGATGATGGCCGCGATGGATCAGTACAATACCCTTTGGCCCGAAAGCAAGCGGAAAACAGCCGGGGCGATCAGTAAAGGAGCGCCGCCCATACTTTTCAATTTCTTCAACAATTTCTACGGCATGGGCGGGCAAACATCTGGGGAGACCATGGGTTACGGCGTTATGGCAAGGGTCGGCGCGGGCGTCAATCCCGACAACATGCACGCCGAGCGGGTGGACGGCTACAATCCTCTGGCGGTTGCTGACGCGGTGGCGCGGAAAAAAGCCCTCCTGCTTGAAGGCAGGGGTCCGGCGCTTCTCGATACCATGACCTACCGTATTTCTGGCCATTCCCCGTCGGACGCTTCAAGTTACCGCACCCCGGAAGAAGTGAAGCTTTGGCAGGAAGCCGATTCCATCGAAGCCTATGGCGCGTACCTTATCGAAAACAAGGCCTCTTCCAAAAGCGAGCTGGATTCAATACGCGAAAGTATCAAAGCAAAACTTGTTGAAGTGGTGAGGCTTGCGACAAACGACGAGGCGTCTCCAAGGGCAAGCGGGGCCTTTATCGAGTCGGTGATTTTTTCCAACGGAAAGGCTGAAAAACTGGAAGATCGCGAGCCGGAAATTATCCAGAGTGTCGCCGAAAATCACAGGGTAAAAGCTTTAGAGGGAAAGGCACGCTATGGCTTTGACCCAGAGGGCAAGAGCGTTTCTAAGAACAAGGCGTTTCAATACCGGGACGGCCTGTTTGAAGCAATGCTTCACCGCTTTACAATTGACCCCTCTATGGCTGCATGGGGCGAGGAAAACCGCGACTGGGGCGGTGCGTTCGCGGTCTACCGCGGCCTTACCGACCTCTTGCCTTACCACCGGCTTTTCAACAGCCCCATTTCCGAGGGTGCAATCGTGGGAGCGGGCGTGGGTTACGCGCTATCCGGCGGCAGGGCGGTGGTGGAGCTTATGTACTGCGATTTCATGGGGCGGGCGGGGGACGAAATTTTCAACCAAGCCTCAAAGTGGCAGTCCATGTCCGCAGGGCTTTTAAGAATGCCGCTTGTGGTGCGGGTTTCGGTAGGCAATAAATACGGCGCTCAGCACAGCCAGGACTGGTCGGCTTTAACCGCCCATATTCCCGGCCTAAAGTCCTACTTCCCCGCAACGCCCTACGACGCCAAGGGAATGTTAAACCTGGCGCTTCGCGGTACTGATCCGGTGATCTTTTTTGAAAGCCAACTGCTCTACGATGTGAGCGAGCAGTTTGAAAAAGCCGGTGTCCCGGAAAGCTACTACGAGGTTCCCGAGGGGGAGCCTGCTATACGCAAGCAGGGTAAGGACATCACCATTGCTACTTTAGGCGCTACCCTTTACAAGGCTGTGGAAGCTGCGAAAAAACTTGAAACGCAATTCGGCCTTTCCACAGAGATCATCGACCTGCGTTTTATCAACCCTCTGAATTACGAAAAAATCATCGAGTCGGTGAAGAAAACCGGGAAGTTGCTCCTTGCAAGCGACGCCGCCGAGCGTGGCTCCTTCCTCCACACCGTAGCCAGCAATGTGCAAACCCTGGCCTTCGATTACCTTGACGCCCCTGTGGCGGTTGTAGGCAGCCGCAACTGGATCACCCCGGCGGCGGAGATGGAAGAGCTCTACTTCCCGCAAGTTGACTGGCTCATCGACGCCATTCACGAGCGCATCCTGCCCCTGCCCGGTTACAGTCCGGTAACAGTACAGACAACGGGGGATTTGCTTCGGAAGAATAAACGAGGCATTTAAAGCTTATCTAAAAGAATGTAATCGTTTGCATTTTTTTGTTGACAAACAGAAAAACGGGTGTATATTTAATTAAGCGAGGAAGCCATGTTAATTGGAATAGATCCTGTAATAAGCCCCGAGCTTCTTGACGTTTTGTTTAGAATGGGGCATGGGGATGAAATTGTACTGGCGGACGCCTTTTTCCCCGGCGATTCAATGAATTCCCGCGTAATCCGGGCTGACGGTATAAGAATACCGGCTCTTTTGGACGGAATTTTAGCCCTTATGAACCTTGATTCCTATGTTCCCCATCCGGTGGTCATGATGGTCCCGGTTCAGGGAGACAGCCTGGACGAAAATGTCGAAAAATCGTACAGGGCGGTTATTGACCGGCGTTGGCCGGGAACTCCGCCTACTGAAAGAATAGAGCGTTTTGCCTTTTACGAGCGGGCAAAGAAAGCTTTTGCCGTGCTTATGACCGGTGAAACTGTAAAATACGGGAATATTATATTGAAGAAGGGGGTTACTCCTATAAATAAAATGTAATCGTTTACATTTTGGGTGGATCATGGGAAAGACGATCAGAGACGTAGCAGCAGTGGCAGGGGTCTCAACCGCGACAGTTTCCCGGGTGTTGGCGCCGGAAGGTTCTATGCCTGTGGCGGAAAAAACCCGAAACCGGGTTATGGCCGCCGCGGAAAAGCTGGGCTACCGGATGAATTACACCGCCCGGAGCCTGAAGCGCCAGTCCACAATGACAGTTGGCGTGGTATTCCCTGAGCTGGCAAACGACTTCTTTATGGATGTGGCCGAAGGGATTGAAAAGGAGCTCCATGCGGAAGGATATACCATGCTCTTGTCCTCGTCCTTAAATTCGGTTGAGGAGGAAAAAAAGCGGATTTCCATGCTGGCCGATCGTATGGTTGACGGTATGGTGATTATCCCGGCGGGGTCGCAGGGGGAGCATTTTCAGTCCATTTCGGATCAAGGAATGCCAATAGTTTTAGTGGACAGGATTGTTGAGGGAACCGAGCTTGACGGGGTAACTTCCGATAACGAGGAGGGGACTTTTTGTTTGACAAAAGCCCTTTTAAGCGACGGTTTACAGCGGATAGCCTTTATAGGAGGTGAGATCACCCTCTCACCCGCGCGGGAAAGGCTTTCAGGCTACGCAAGGGCTTTGGCGGAGGCGGGGGTAAAGCCGGAACCTTCCTGGATTTGCCTGGGTGGCATGGAAGTGGAAGACGGTTACCGCTTGATGGAAAAGCTCCTTAAAGGAGAGAGTCCGCCTGAGGCTATGGTGGCGGTTAACCTTTTAGTCCACCTGGGAATGGAGCGTTGTTTGCTGGATTCAGGTGGTTCAAAACCGCCAGTGGTTATTGCGGGCTTTGACGAATCCGGCTATACGCCATTTCTGCCAGCGTGCCGTTACATAGCTTCCCAGGATGCGGTTGGCATGGGTATTAAGGCAGGCCAACGGATCATTGAGAAGATCCGGGAAAAAAAGGCGTTGAATTTTGAAAATAATAACTCCGGTGTGCGGATAATCCGTCTTCCGGTAACAATATTTAACGCGGATGCGTATGGAGGGAAAAATGGCAGTAAATCGGTTTAAGGGCGAGTATCCTAAAATTGGGTTGAGGCCGACTATTGACGGGCGGCAGGGCGCCCTGAAAGTTCGGGAATCTCTTGAGCTGCAGACCATGAATATGGCAAAAGCGGCAAAAGCTCTGCTTGAAAAAAACCTGCGCTATTCCAACGGCGAGAGCGTTCAGGTGGTGATAGCGGATACAACCATCGGCAGAGTGGCGGAAGCCGCCGCCTGCGCCGCCAAATTCCGGCGTGAAGGCGTGGACATTACTTTAACGGTAACGCCCTGCTGGTGTTACGGATCGGAAACCATGGACATGGATCCTTCTACCATAAAAGGGGTTTGGGGCTTTAACGGCACAGAGAGGCCCGGCGCTGTTTACCTGGCTTCGGTATTGGCAAGCCACGCGCAGAAAGGGCTGCCCGCCTTCGGGATTTACGGACACGACGTGCAGGACTTAAGCGACACGGACAAAATACCATCTGACGTACAGGAAAAGCTGCTGCGCTTCGGCAGGGCGGCGCTGGCGGCGGCTACCATGAGGGGCAAGAGCTATCTTCAAATCGGCTCGATCTGCATGGGAATCGCGGGTTCAATCATCAACCCGGAATTTTTTGAGGAATACCTTGGAATGAGGGTTGAGAGCGTCGATGAAGTTGAAATCATACGCCGTATGGAAAAAGGCATTTACGACGAAAAGGAATTCCAGAAAGCCCTGGCTTGGACCAAACAGTACTGTAAGGAAGGCTTTGACAAAAACCCGCCGGAACTGCAACGCTCCCGCGCCGAGCAGGACAAAGCCTGGGAATTCGTGGTCAAGATGATGTGCATCATTAAAGACCTCTTTAACGGCAACCCCAACCTGCCCTCAGGCTGCGAGGAAGAAAGGCTGGGCCACAACGCTATTGCCGGCGGCTTTCAGGGCCAGCGCCAGTGGACGGACTTCTACCCCAACTGTGACTTCCCCGAGTCCCTCATGTGTTCTTCTTTTGACTGGGAAGGCGCACGGGAACCCTATGTACTGGCAACCGAGAACGACACCCTCAACGGCACCGGGATGTTATTCGGGAAACTCCTTACAAACACCGCGCAGATTTTCGCCGACGTGCGTACCTACTGGAGCCCCGAAGCTGTCAAGCGCGTAACAGGCTACGATCTGACAGGAGCAGCGAAAGATGCGGGCGGTTTCATTCACCTGATCAATTCAGGCGCGGCTTGCGTGGACGCTTCCGGCGAAATGAAAGGCGCGGATGGCAAGGGAGCGATGAAGCCTTTCTGGGAGGTAAGCGACGCGGACTGGAAAGCCTGCCTTTCAGCTACCACCTGGAACCCTGCTGACTTCGGCTATTTCAGGGGTGGCGGCTTCTCGTCGCGCTTTATCACAAAGGCGGAAATGCCGGTAACCATGTCCCGCCTCAATATCGTAAAGGGAGTGGGCCCTGTGCTCCAAATCGCGGAAGGCTGGACAGTGAACCTGCCGGACAACGTGTCGGACATACTCTGGAAGCGCACTGACTACACCTGGCCATGCACCTGGTTTGCCCCCAGGGTTACCGGGCAGGGTGCGTTCAAGTCCGCTTACGACGTGATGAACAACTGGGGCGCCAACCACGGCTCCATTTCATATGGGCATATCGGCGCAGATCTGATCTCGCTTTGTTCCATACTGCGGATCCCTGTTTGTATGCATAACGTGCCGGAAGATCAGATTTTACGGCCAAGTTACTGGAACGCTTTCGGCATGGACAAGGAAGGCGCGGATTACCGGGCGTGTTCGGCTTTAGGGCCAATGTATAAGTAAGTTGTATTATTTTCATAACAGGCGGCAGGAGGTTTCAGGCGCGTGAGTGATTTGCTTGTACAAATGGAAAAGATAGATAAAAGTTTCCCCGGGGTTCACGCCTTGAGCAATTGCCGCTTTGATCTGCACCCTGGCGAAGTCCATGGTTTGGTGGGTGAAAACGGGGCGGGTAAGTCCACCCTCATGAAAATCCTGGCCGGTATTTATGCAAAAGATGGGGGAACCATCAAGATTCGGGATAAGGAAGCGGTAGCTCACAATACCAAGCAGGCCCAGGATATGGGGATTAGTATTATCCACCAGGAATTGAATTTAATGAAACACCTGACAGCCGCCCAGAATATCTATATCGGGCGGGAGCGCAAACAGGGCATGGGGTTTCTGGTAGATGATGCTGAGATAAACCGTAAGTCTGAAGAACTGTTCAAAATGATTAACCTGCATCTTGATCCCAGGGTTCAGGTTGCGGGACTCACCGTTGCCCAGCAGCAAATGATTGAAATCGCGAAGGCTCTTTCTTTTAACCTGGACGTGCTTATAATGGACGAGCCTAGCTCGGCACTGAGTGAATCCGAAATTGACGAGTTGTTTAAGGTAATCCGAAATTTACGGGAGCAGGGCAAGGGAATTGTGTATATTTCCCATCGGATGGATGAGCTTCAACGGATCTGCGACAGGGTTACGGTGATGCGTGACGGACAGTACATTGCTACCACAGCCATGAAGGATATTACCACTGAACAGATCATTGCCCAGATGGTGGGCCGTGAAATTTACGAAAGCCACCATCCCCATGGAGACACTTCCAGAAATGAAGTTGTACTGGAGGTAAAAAACCTTAACCGCGACCGCTTTGTGCAGAATGTATCTTTTGAATTGCATAAGGGAGAGATCCTCGGTTTTGCGGGGCTTCTGGGAGCGGGCAGGACTGAGACCATGCGGCTTGTTTTTGGCGCAGACCAAATGGAGTCGGGGGAAATTTTTGTCAAAGGTAAAAAGGTATATATCAAAAAGCCACAGGACTCGGTACGTTACGGTATAGGATACTTGTCGGAAGACAGGAAACGTTTCGGGCTGGCCACAAGTATGTCAGTAAAGGCAAATACAGTTATGGCGTCTTTAGGGAAATTGCTAAAGCCGCTTGGTATTGTTGACGACGCGCGTTCCAGGCAAATTACCGCCGAATATGTTAAACGTCTGAATACCAAAACTCCCAGCATAGATCAGCTTGCTAAAAATCTTTCCGGCGGTAATCAGCAGAAGGTTGTTGTTGGCAAATGGCTGGTAAGGGACAGTGACATTTTTATTTTCGATGAACCTACCAGAGGGATCGATGTCGGCGCAAAAAGCGAAATTTACAAGCTGCTCAATGAACTGGCTGACCAGGGGAAGGCCATCATCATGATTTCCTCAGAGCTGCCGGAGATTCTGCGCATGAGCCATAGAATAGTGGTTATGTGCGAAGGAAAAGTAACAGCTGTTTTAAAAGCCGAAGAAAGCACCCAGGAAAAGATCATGTATTACGCGACATTGCGGAACAAAACCGAAAACAAGGAAAACGAGGGTTAGACCATGGCGAAAAAATTAACGTTAAATTCCAAAGCGACACAGACTGTTCTTGCGTTCGCCAGCCTTATCTTTCTTATTGTCATTTTTTCGATTCTTTCACCGAATTTTGCCACATACAGCAATATGAACACAATACTTTTAGCAACAGCTGTAAATGGAATACTTGCGGTGGGAATAACATTTATCATCATAACCGGAGGCATAGATCTTTCCATCGGCACGGTTATGACCTTTTGTTCGGTGATGTGTGCTGTTTTTATTACTAAACTACATTTTCCTGTGGTTATTGGCCTGTTTGCGGCAGTAACCGCCGGAACCCTCTGCGGTTTTCTTAACGGCACCCTTATCGCAAAGCTTAAGCTGCCACCCTTTATAGCGACTCTGGGCATGATGAACATTACCAAGGGATTGAACCTGATCATTTCAGGTACAAAGCCTGTCTATCTTACCGAAACCAAAGGTTTTTCGGACATTGCAATAAAGATAGTGTTGGGTATTCCAATGGGAGTGATGATATTTTTTATCGCGGCAATAATAGCGGCGTTTATCCTTACCAGGACGATCCTGGGTCGTTATACCTTTGCCATAGGATCAAATGAGGAAGCGGCGAGGCTGTCAGGCATCAATACCGATTCCTGGAAGATCGGAATTTACAGCATGAGCGGTTTTTTCTTTGGTATTGCCGGTATCGTAATGGCGAGCCGCCTTAGTTCCGCGCAGCCCGCTTTGGGTGCCGGTTATGAAATGGATGCAATTGCCGCAGCGGTCATTGGCGGCGCTTCCCTTGCCGGTGGCGAAGGCGGCATTTTGGGAACCATCATCGGCGCTTTTATTATAACGGTTCTTACAAACGGATTGCGTATTCTTTCTGTACCACAAGAGTGGCAAATGGTTGTTACAGGCCTTATAGTTATTGGCGCGGTGTACATGGATATAGCCCGAAGGAGGATTAAATAGATTTTCAGCGGCTTTAGCCGCAGAAAATAAACCATGAAGTTTTCATGGAAGAATTTTTTTATAAGGAGAAGAGTATATGAAAAAAGCTCTATTATTGATTCTTGGTCTGGTATTGGCGACCGGCATGGTTTTTGCCGCCGGACGGCAGAGCGGGACGACTTACATTCCCCTCGTGTCAAAGGGATTCCAGCATCAATTCTGGCAGGCAGTCAAATCCGGTGCGGAACAGGCAGCGAAGGACTTCAATGTGCAGATCAACTTTATTGGCCCGGAAAGCGAGTCTCAGGTTGACAAACAGATGGAAATGCTCCAGACCGAATTGGGGAAAAACCCCAAGGCTCTTGGCTTTGCCGCTCTTGACAGCAAAGCCGCTACCGCCCTGCTTCAGCAGGCCCAGAGGAACAAGATCCCTGTAATCGCCTTTGACTCCGGCGTCGATTCCGACATCCCCCTTACCACCGTTTCCACCAACAATAAAGCAGCGGCGGCCCTTGCGGCGGACAAAATGGCTGAGGCTATTGGCGGAAGCGGCAAAGTAGCCGTTATAGTACACGATCAGACCAGCCGCACCGGTATTGAGAGGCGCGATGGTTTCCTTGAGCAGATGAGGGCAAAATACCCGAACATCCAGGTTGTCGATGTCCAGTACGGCGGCGGGGATCACCTTAGATCAGCCGACATTGCCAAGGCCGTAATCAACGGAAACCCCGATCTTAAGGGTTACTATGGCGCGAACGAAGGATCGGCTATCGGCGTGGTTAACGCGGTTAACGAGTTGGGAATCTCCGGCAGGATAATGGTTATAGGGTTTGATTCCGGCAAGCTCCAGCTCGACGCGATTCGTTCCGGCCTTATGTACGGCGCTGTCCAGCAGAATCCCGTCGGTATGGGATACAAAACTGTGGAAGCCGCAGTAAAAGCCCTTAAAGGCGAAACGCTGCCAAAGCAGATCGACTCAGGTTTTGTTTGGGCGGACAAGAGCAATCTTGATACAGCTGAAGTGAAGGCGGTAATTTACGAATAAACTGTAAATTGCAAGTTTTTGTACAGGGCTGTCCGATTCTAATCGGGCAGCCTTTTGTTTTATTGATCATCTTCGCATATTAATGTACACTCTCCTAAGCTATCCTCAATATAAATTTAAATTTGAGGAAAATTAGGAGGAATGATGAAGAGATTCGGTTTTATCGCATTGGCGCTTTTGCTCTGCGGGGCAATGGTTTTGGTGGGATGCAAGAAAAAAGAAACTGCCCAGGCGGCACAGTCCGGCTCGGCAGCTCAATATCACATTGGTATTGTAACCGGTACGGTTTCCCAGTCGGAAGACGATCTTCGGGGAGCTGAAGAGCTTATCAGGCGTTACGGCGCTGTTGCCCAGGGCGGGATCATCCAGCATGTCACCTACCCGGATAACTTTATGGATCAGATGGAAGTTACCATTTCCCAGATCACTACCCTGGCTTCCGATCCCCTGATGAAGGCCATCGTTGTGAATCAG
>Ga0268262_10004406_pt1 | contig 14575 bp, 17 predicted proteins | sample TergutNc150P3_FD_190354 | JGI IMG/M metagenome (GOLD analysis project Ga0268262, IMG submission 190354) | Nasutitermes corniger P3 segment gut microbial community from laboratory colony in Florida, USA - Nc150 P3 (SPAdes) (version 2) | ecosystem: Host-associated > Arthropoda: Insects >... | reverse complement strand
GACGCTCTTTCATCACGGGTTTTGGCCTGAAAAGCGGGGCCATCGCAACCTCGGTGGGGCATGACCACCACAACATCACGGTAGTGGGTTCCGACGCCAATGACATGGCCGTGGCGGTCAACCGCATAGCGGCGTTAAACGGAGGGCTGGTGCTGGCGGAAAGCGGAAAGGTTGTATGCGAACTGCCCCTGCCTGTCTGCGGGCTTTTGTGCGACATGGATTTTGAAAAATCATCGGAGGTATTAGCCGCCATGCAGAACGAACTGCGCACGCGGGGATGCAACATGGCTTCCCCGTTTATGACGCTGGCTTTTATCACCCTTATTTTTATTCCGGCCTTTGGCATCAGCGACAGGGGCCTGGTGGACGTGCAGGCGTTCAAGGTTATTGATCCGGTAATATCAATGATTGGGACTGGGGACTAATGAAGGCGAAATATTTATTTCTTTCCACCCTTATCCCCGCCGCGTTGGCGGTTAGCGCTTATATATACCGCAACTCGTTTCACGCGGACAACCTGTTTTTAATAGAAGGAGTCGCTTTTACATGCGGCGTTATTTGCGCGTTGGCATATCTGGTATCGCCGAAGAACAACCGGGCGGTTTTACTCCTGACCGTCGCTTTTATTTTTTCAATCATGGGCGATTTTTACTTTAGAAAGCACGATGCGAATTCGGGGCTTATTATGGGCGGTTTTTTCTTTTTATTGGCCCATATTGGCTTTTCGATTTATTGCTTAACAAAGGTGAAATTTTCATGGTTCATTTTTGCTGTTATTGCAATACCGTATTTGATATGGTATTTCATGGTTTTAATGCCTTCCGACCGCCTCAGGAGCAGCGGTTTCCTGGCTTTTGCCGTTTTTTTGTATTTGATCGCTTCCTGTTTTTCTTTTTCCGTTTCGATTGATTTAAAAAACGGTTCCGTAGCTTCCTGGATATTTACAGCCGGCATCGCCTGCATCCTTGTTTCCGATTCTTTTATTGCCGCCAGAAGTTTCCTGAACAATCGCAGGTTTGCCTTTTTGATTATGCCTTTATATTATTTGTGCCATTTTTTAATTGCCCTGTCCGTTACATTAAGACCCGCACCCGGTATCAGGCGCTAAATTTGCCTGGCATTGGGGCGATCTTGGGCGTGTTCTCATTGGTCAAATCTTTCATCTTTTTATACGCCGACAGCAAGTTTTTCATGGACTAGATCGTTCATTACCTGTATAGGGCTTTTATGAAATTTCTCCGCCTGTACGCACAAATATGAAAAAACGTCCTTATCCAGTTCGCTTAATTGCAGAGATTTATTGATAAACCCGGGTTTTAAGCCTAGTTTTAATAGGTTTGGTCCGGGTTCATATGGATTATTCGTGAAATAATCATCCCAATACTCGCACTCGGCATCGGTCATTCCAGTTCGTTTTTCAATTTCTGTCATGGCTTTTCTCCCCCTTCAAATAAGTGATAAAACTGCTTCTGGCAAGGCATTGCATGAAACACGTTTACTCCATTTCCCCCAAATTTATTATACAGTATTTCAACTGGATTTGCATTAAGGTCAAACCCCAAAAGCATATATACATTTTCACGGTTTCTGTATTGATCTATATAGCAACAGGTCTCAAAAACATGGCGTATATCTGCTTCCGTAAGATTGTGCTTAAAGGCTGAATCACGAAAGATGAATTCCTGTTCCATAGGTTATTATACCGCTTTTCACGGTTTTTTGAAACCGCCTTTTCCCCCAAATAGTTGACAGGCAACAATCTTCCCTTTGTTGTTTTCCCTTGACACCTCCCCCCACCAAATAGTACAATAACCCCCATGAACGTACAAACCGCCAAAACAACGTATTACCCAAACCTCGCTGACAATAATATTATTGGTAATATAATTGGCAAGATTGTATCCCCCCTACAGTAAAGCACAAAAACTGCCCAAGAACAGAAAAAAGCCTCAGAAACAAAGCAAAGAGGAAAAAATTTGTATGAAAACACGGAAAATTTGGACACCGGTGGCTATAGCAGCCATTCCCGGCATTATTGGCGGTTTTATCGTCTGTACAAACAGCGACAGCCCCGCCAATAACTAAAACTTAAAGGAGCAAAGAACCATGAGAACCCAAAAAACAATCGGCGTTTTTTTACTGCTTTTACTAACTGTCTTCGCAATCAACGCCCAGCCGCAGTCGTTTTTTATCTCTCCCGGGCAGACCATAGAAGACGGCAATATGGTAAGGGGGTTTTGTCTTGAGTATACGAAAGACACGCTGAATGACAAAAATATCGGGGAATTGAGAAAAATTACAGGTAGTGTTCTGGTTACGTTTAAGGACGGTACAACCAGAACAATGACTTTTGAAGATTTGTACCTAAAGGAAAATTGATACGCATAAGCGGATTTGATTCAGCCCAATTAAGCTTTCGTGAAAAGTTCATTAATTCCGCTCAATACCGCGTGGATATTATAAGCCTGATACATTTTAACACAAGGAGACCTTCATGAAAAAACTAATCATTGTATTACTGGCGTTTTTGACGGCAGCGGCGGCTGTTGCACAGCAGGTAGAGATTTACCCTGAAATGGGGCCGCAGGGACGACCATGGGTAAAATTCAGTCCCGACGGAAAATGGATATTGACCGATAAGGGTATTTGGGACGCGACAAATGGGCGGGACCTGAAACGTCCCTACAATACCAGCATAATTGGATTTAGCCCCGACATGAAGCGGTATTTACAGGGTTCAGGTACTACTGTTCGGGTACGTGATTGGGAAACTGATGCGTTAATTTGCACTATTCAAAATATAATAGCAAATGATAATGACAGACTCCCTTTATTCAGCCCTGACGGAAATCAGGTTGCTGCAGTTACCAGGGATGGGAAAAAAATAAAAATATGTAATGCCGGAAACGGGCAAGAAGTAATGACCGTTGATGGTTGGGAAAACGACATTAGCCGTTTTTGTTACAGTGCGGATGGAAAGAAAATTCTTATGGCGAACAGGGAAACCGTAAAGGTATTTGATCTTACAAATAAACGGCAGATAAGTACCTTTTCTGTAAAAGTTACAGAGGACTATTTTTGTAGGGCTATTTTTTCCCCAAATGGAAAAATGTATATTGTAGCAAGCAGGACAGGGTACAATGGTAATTACCATGGATTTGTAAAAATATACGATACCGACACTGGGAGAGAATTACGCACATTAGGACATAACGGAAATACAACCGCTTTAGCAATTAGCTTTGACGGTCAAAAAATTATTTTTTCGATGAAACCGGATGTCTTGCATACCATTATGAAAATATGTGACGTGGGAACTGGCAGAGAATTGAAATCAATCGAACTGGGGAGTGATTCTGAAAATAATGTAGAATTTAGTGCCGATAATCGGCGAATTGTGTATACTCATGAGATTTACAATGGCACTGGCTACAATGACAGGCAAAAAATTGTCGTTCTGGATGCTGGGAATTATCGGGAATTGTTTACGATTAATGATGTACAAAAGATAAATAACGTGAGTTATACTATAAATGAAAAACAGGCGATTGTGCAAACAGACAATATCATCAGTCTCTGGGATACGGAAACAGGACGCAGGGTATGGTCTATACCTATTCGAGGCGAAAGTAACGGTTACATAGATTACAGACATATTTACCTAAGCCCTGACAAAATGTTCTTTGCAAAAGCTGACCCAACCACAAATGAAAATCAAGGATATAATAACATCAGTATTTATGATATCGCTACGGGAAAGTTAATACGACATGGCCAAACAGACTCAAGAATTATACCAAAGGAATAATATGGAGTCAGAACGGCAGGAAGATAATTGATTATTCATATTCTACTATATTTAGCCGTTGGCCCTATCTTATTTTCTGGAATGTTGAAAGCGGGCAACTCATTTCAAATTATGAACAAAAGCCTGAACCATTATCAGAAAAAACAGCTTTTAGGATTAATGGAGAATATTTTAATTCTAATGCCGACAGAGTTGCTTATTTTTTTGATGATTCACTTCAAATTTATGAAACAAGGGGTACACGTAAACTGTTAACCATCGCCGGTTCTTTTTACCGAGTACGATGGAGCCTAAACAACAGCCGGATTCTCACCATTTCCAGTGACGGAACGGTCAGGCAATGGAACGCGCAAAACGGACAGCAACTGCCCGGCAGTGCAAAACACGAAAACTTAACCGCATTAGAATACAGCACCGATAATAGGCAGTTTGCCACCGGCGGTGAAGATAAATATGTGCGGGTGTGGAACGCTGAAAACAGCGCTAAATTATGGGAAAAAAACATTTACAATCCGGTTGAAACGATCACCTACAGTGCAGACGGCAAGCGAATAATAGCAATAACAAAACAAGATTGGTTAAGCAGTAATTCTCCAAAAGAAGTGTACATCTTTGATTCCGCAAATGGCAATGTTCTGTTTTCCAAAAGTGGACGATCCGCTACCCTCTCGCCGGACGGGAAGTGGGTAATTACTGCCTCTGAGGATGGCTCTGTCTGTATCTGGAGCGCGGAAACCTTTGCCGAAAAAGCCCGCCTTATTTCCTTTGATGACGGCGAATGGCTTGCCATGACGCCGGACGGCTATTACAACGCAAGCGCGAAAGGCGACCAGTACCTTAACGTCAGGCAAGGAAATACCGTTACCGGCATAGACCGCTACCGCGCCGTCTTTAACAAACCGGCTATTGTACAGGCGCGGCTTTCCAACAGCGGCGGAATGGCGGCGCACAAGGATTATATTACTTCGGTGGCTGTGAACCCCGGCGGTACAAGAATCGCTTCGGTTTCCCTTGACAAGACTATCAAACTCTGGGATTTGGAAAGCGGCAGAGAACTGCGTACCATTAGCAATATCGGTGGTTCGGTGAACGCCGTCAGCTTTAGCCCTGACGGTAAGACCCTTATCCACGGCGCGGAGGACAAGACAATCAGGATATGGGACGCAGAAACAGGCAGGGCAATACGGACAATCAATGGCCACAGCGGTTATGTGAACGAAGCCCGCTACAGTCCCGACGGCAAACGTATCGCCTCCTGCGCGGACGATAAACTCATCAAGATTTGGGACGCTGAAACAGGTAGGGAAATCCGTACTTTAAGCGGGCATACGGATTTGGTAACTGTGATTGCATGGAGTCCTGACGGTAAGCGGATTGCCTCCGGCTCTGATGAAAAAGAAAAGGCTATCAGGATATGGGATGCGGAAACTGGACGTGTTTTGCAAACGATTTCAGGGCAGGGAGGCCGGGTCAGGGGCATTGCGTACAGCCCGGACGGTAAAAAAATCGCCTCTTGTACCGCAGAAGAACCGGCGCTTAAGATATGGGACGCGGAAACCGGAAGGCAAATAAGGAGCATACCCATTGAAGACGGCGCGCCTTATTCTTTGGCGTGGAGTCCTGATGGTAAACGCCTTGCGGTAGGTTATATTTATGATAAGAGCGATGGCTATATGTATATATTTAATGCGGAAACCGGCGCTGGAATACACGATATTTGGGTAAACGGCGCTCAACAGTCATTAACATGGACACCTGACGGAAGGCGGATCATCACTGCCTGTAATTTCAATGATGCAAGGTTTATCAAGGTATTTGACGCTTTAAGCGGGGAGGAGTTGTAACAGGGAGAAAATGGCGGCGCGTGGTACCTGCTGCCCAAATGGCGATGGACACGAAAGCTCGTTAAAGGAGGGCTATGAAAAACAGTAATGTTTTTAACTACATTGTAACGTTGATCCTTATCCCGTTATGGCGGGATTTCGTAAAAGAATTAATAAAACAAATACCCTGGCTGTATTACACAGTTAGTCCGGAAGAAACAGATGAAAAACCAATTAGTAACTTTTTTTGTTAAGGGACGTTTTAACAAGCCAGTCAGATCCAAATGCCGCCTCCGCTTCTGATAAATTCCAGCCACCATTTATTAGAAAATCCGCGACAATTTTTTCTTTGGCTACTTTTGCCAAATATGGCGGCATAGGCATTGACCTTATAAGGCGGCTAACTCCTTCTTCATCACCGGCTTCACTTAATTCTAAAAGTTTACCTGAAAGGGCTAGTTTTTCGTCAAGGGTCATGGTTTGTGCTTGCGGCATAATAACTCCTCTTTAAGCCGCAGTGCCAACAAGTTGGCAATAACGTCGAATTATATCGAAGGGCATCGCGTAGCTCCCTGCTCACTTCTAACTGCTCACTGATATATAATGCTTTGCATGCCAGAACTCAGTGGTTAAATTCTTCTTCAATACGCCCGCCGCTCGGGCTAAAACCCTCGCGCTTTTTCTGGTAAACTGGGAAGTTTTCTTTGGCTCCCGCACTGCCGATATCCTAATAAACACGGCTTAACACCGTGCCATAGTTGCGTCCTCAGTCCCTGTTCATTATTATTTGTTTCAGCTAATATATACCCAATGAGTGAATCTGTCATTGACTTACTGATAATCGACGCGGGTAATTGTATGAGTTTTATCCATTTTTTGGATAAAATAGGGATTGACAGAACCGAATTTTGTGTCAAAGTAAGGCTTTTTTTATTTTTACAGCCGGCAGGTTCTTCCCCTTTGGGAAAAAATAGATTATATTTAATGTATGTATCTGAAACGGCTCAAACTGAAAAACTACCGCCAGTTTCTTGATGTCGATATCTCATTCAATGAGGGAATAAACGTCCTGATCGGCAAAAACAGTTCCGGCAAGTCCTCAATATTGGAAGCGATTGACTTTTTGTTGAGCAAGGATAATGGATATTACTCCGCAGAAGACATTGTTCCTTATAGTATGAGGAATCAGGAGGCTATTCAGGCCCGCATAGATGGTTTTTTTGAAATTAGTGAATTGGAAAAAGAGAGTCTATGCGCCATATTAGATGATCCGAAGGATTGTGAAAAAATAAGAAAATCTCACATGGAACTCATTTATACAAAACATATCAATAAAGATAAAACAACTATGGTCGAACAAGAAATTAATGGAAATGGCATCTCCTGTGGACCAAAACTCATGGCAAAGATATCAAATTTATTTGGGTTCAAGCTGCAAACAAACAATATTATAAGAATGACCGATGTGGAAAATAACTATGGTTTACAAAAATTACGGCCAAATAATGAACTATTGACAGAGATTTCACATCAAACATTCGTTCTTTATCAGTATTTACGCAATAAATTGTTCGAAATGAAGCTGAGAGATATTGATAAATACAATAAAATAAAAAATGAATTAAAGAAAGCCTATCCTGAAATACCGGATATGGATATGGATATAGAATTTGACCCGAACCTTGCCCAATTACAGATATACTTTAGTACGTTCGGAAGTGAAATTAAAATGCCGCTTGAAGATCAAGGAGCCGGGATAAGGGAATTTTTCTATCTGTTCCTGACACTGCACTGTTTTCCCGACACTGTAATACTCAAGGACGAAGCGTTTACCCATCTGCATAAATCTTTGTTAAGCGATTTTCTTTTGTCAATTGCAGGCTTTCAATTTCAATTAATAACGACCAGCCACATCAAGGAACTGATTAATACCCTTGACTTTGGCAATATAATAATCTGCAGAAGAGATAACGGGGTTTCTACCGCAAAGAACATGATGCAAATGGAAGAAATTAATACAGTACTCAGTGATCTTGGTTACCCAATCGAAACTATTCCTGAATTACAGGAAATTTATCAGGAAGTGTCATGACTTTTGTGGCTGGATTGGAAAATATAATTCGGACATTATATTTTGAAATACTAAACAGAAAACACCTGAAAAGCGAAAATGGCAAAACAGTGAGCGGTCCTTCTTATGAAAAGATTGTTGATGCAATCAAATTGGTATTAATTGAAGGATCAAGAACAGGATTAAGCGTTTTGGAAATCGCAAATTTTATTATATTAAAACTCTTACAGGAAAATTTCTTTGTGTATGAGAATTCTCAAATAGCATTACAAATCGGCTATGTCTACCTGAAAAGGCAAGGTGTTACGATTAAGCATTATTCTGTGGACGCCATTACCAATAATTCGACCCTTGAAGAAATTAGAGCATTAACCGCAACATGGTAATTGTATTACCCCGCAATAACCTTATTTTGTATAGTTGGAATTTATTACCTACTGAGCCTCTTCCAAAACTCCAGCCTTTGGAAAATCAACTTTAGATTTATCAGAAAAATTGGCCTTTGGTACAGTTTTTCCAAAGCCTTTTCCGATACTAACCGGGTTTTGGAAGGGGCTCCACTGCAAATCATTTATATTTTTTACTGTGCGTAGGCTGTGGTTTTAAAAAAGAATACACACCATTTTGTTACTGATGTAACCTTCTTGCCTGAATCCTCGGCTTGCTTGACTGCGGTAGCATATTTGTCAAAACCTGAATCAAAGAGTCCAAGAATGACTAAATATGATCCGATTTCCTGGACACCCTTTGTGAGTGTTGCAGCGTTACCGTTACCTGTAAAAAAGCCGTGACTACCGCTTGCCCCACCGATGGTGCTTCCTGTGGCGCAACCGACCATTATGAATCCGATTATCGCAACTAGGACGATAATCCAGAAAGGTTTGAACAGGTTCTTCATAAAGAACCTCCTTTTTGTGTTTATCCGCTTCCATAATATGAGTGAACAAACACTAAGATACAGCCCTCAATGGGCTTTCCCTACAACGTAGGAATATATAAAAGACGGAAGTTTCCGACTTTCATCCGAAAATGATACACCGGAGCCACTGTATGCTTGGCACTTGGCATGACTCTTTAAGTTTATTCCTCATTCAGCCAAAAGCCGTAGGTGGCGGTGTTCATCGTTGTCCCGGCGGTTACATTCCTCCAGCCGTCATTACTATAAACAGCATGGCCTTTGCCGCCGGTGGGGACTGTGTTTTTGAGGCCGCTCGCGGCGTCATTACCGTAGATGGTTCCGCCGGTTTTATTGAGAGTAGATGTATACACTCCGCCGCTCTGAGCATAGACGGTAGAATTAGCGCCCACGATTACGGTGACGGTATTGCCCGATATTGTGCCGCCCTTCATAATTAAATTTCTTGTGTACACCCCGCCACCGTAGGCTTGACTACCGCCGGTAACGATGGCTGTATTGTTCGATATTGTTCCTCCCTCCATTATGAAGGTGTCCACCCCATTTTTATTCACTTCACTGCACACGCCGCCGCCGCGCACGGCGTCGTCAGGGAATGGCGTTCTCCCTTTTGCCGTATTATTTGATATTGTCCCGCTTTTCATGTTGAATATACCGCTGAATGTTCCGTCCCTGAGATACACTCCGCCACCGGAGAGGCTGCTACATTGGTTGTCACCTGAAGAACCATACTTGAGCGCGCCCGCGTTATAGGCGCTGTTTGCTTTGGATCGGGCGAAGACGTAATATGCGGTTCCCGCTTGCAAGCCGGTAAATGTCAATCCGTCCTGCCAGCCGGAACCGGGCGCGGCGGAACTCGTGCTTATGGCGTATTCGACGGTTTGCCCGTTGCCGGGCGCGGGTACGGCGTTTATGGTAACGCTGTTCTGTGTTTTTGACACCGTCTGCGTCGTGGCGGTGACAGCCGCGCCGGGGTTTTTACCATTATCGCCGCCGGACGGACTTGAAGGATCGCCTTTGTCGCCGTAGGCGGTTAATGTGCAGATAAGCATGATCCCGGCGATGAAGAACACCGTTAAACCCCTTTCCTTTTTACGCATACAAAATTCCTTATTTTAAATTGGATAATTTACACCAAAATTTCAGATTTTATGGCACATAACTTGCTCCGATACTGCGCCCAAGACGATTTAGCCATTCCTCCACCAGGCAGTCCATTTTATTTGTTGTCCTGTTTATCATGCTTAAGGACACTTTGGCATGACAAGTTTCATAAATATCCTGTCGAATTGCTTCCGGCGATATCCCTAACTCGTGTAACGTTAAAATTCGGGAGACTATTTCCTGAGTTAAATCATTCTCTTTTGCTACCTTTTTCCGGTTTATATGGCTTTTATTCGTTTTTTGTACCATGGTCATTGTTTCCTATCAATAACAAAACCCTCATAATACTAATATATTACTAATAACTATAATACGTGTCAATATAATATTTTGTAAATATATAATTATGTGGTAATGAAGGGGAAAACAACCGATTTAAGGAAATTTTTGGCAGTTAATCTCAAAAAACAGCGTAAAATGCTTGGTCTTTCACAGGAAAAACTGGCGGAAATAGCAAATTTATCATGGCAAACGGTTAATAGCATCGAATGTCATAGGACGTGGGTAAGCGATTTAACTCTTGAAAATCTTGCGGATGCTCTCAAAATTGAGAGTTTTCAACTATTATTACCAAGTGAAAATACCTTGTTAAAATCGATAAATTCCGATGAAGCCGTTAAAAAACTGGTAAAAATAAAGCGTTCATTTGATGATTCATTTAATGAAATCGTGAATTTGATAAAATAAAGCTTTAATTTACCTTTTCTTTTGCTCTCTGCTCTTCGCCTCTTCCATTGCTCATTGTTCTCATTGCTCCCTGCTCATTGAATTTGCTTTTTGTTTCAGCTAATATATACCCAATGAGCGAATCTGCCGTTGACTTGCTGATAATCGGCGCGGGACCAGCCGGGCTTACCGCCGCGCAATACGGGGCCAGGGCTAACCTGAAAGTCCTTCTGCTGGAAAGGCTTGCCCCCGGCGGGCAGGCCCTTTCAATCGACGTGCTGGAAAATTACCCCGGCAATGTGGAACGAAAGGACGCCGAAGGCAATACGCTTGCCGGACCTCGGACAGGCTATGAACTGGTTCAGGATATGTACAGCCAGGCGGAAGCTTTTGGCGCTTCCTTCCTTGGCGAAGAGGTCAGCGAACTAAAAAAAGAAGGGGAGCTGTTTACAGCCGTTCTTGCAAACGGCGGGATAAGACGCGCCCCTGCGGTAATTATCGCCACAGGCGCAAAGCACCGCCTTCTGGGTATTCCCGGCGAAAAGGAATTTACAGGGCGCGGGGTTTCCTATTGCGCTACCTGCGACGGGGCGTTTTTTAAGGGTAAGAAAATTATCGCCGCCGGAGGGGGAGACGCCGCCTGTGACGGGGCGCAATACCTGTCCCGCCTCAGCGGGCAGTTGATCATTGTACACCGCAGAGACCGTTTCCGCGCACAACAGGTCCTTGCGGATCGGGTTATGCAAAACAAAAACATTGAGGTCAGGTTCAACACTGTTATTAAAGAAATAAAAGGCGATAAAAAAGTCGGCTCGGCTGTTCTTGAGTGTGAAGGTAAAACTTATGAGGAAACAGCCGACGCGGTTTTTATTTTTGCCGGAACGAGCCCCCAGTCATGGCTTGTAAGCGGCGAGTCCGGGGGCTTGAAGGCGGAACTGGATGACGGCGGCTGCATTGTCAGCGATCAAAAAATGGCCGCGTCCGTACCGGGTTTGTTTGTCGCGGGCGATGCCCGTTCCGGCTCATTCAGGCAGGTAATTGTCGCATCAGGGGAGGGCGCGGTCGCCGCCCACAGCGCCGCAGAATATATTGATGAATTACGGGGAACTGTTTACAAATGAGCAATGAGCAATGAAAGAAGAAGACCTCACGCAAAGGCGCAAAGAACGCAAAGGGAAGAAGGAAAAAGGAAGAATAAATATATGTATAAAAATATGAATATTATTAAAATATTTTTTGTCTCTTTGTTAATAATGCTTGCAGGTTCTGTCTTTTCCCTGAGCTTTTTTGATGATGGAACGCCTGAGGAGCTTGCGGCTGCCATAGAAAGGGCGATGAGCGATGATGAGGCTCTGGCGCAGGTGTTCATGCTCGGTTGGGTGGGAGCCGAGCCTTCACCCCTGATCATGGACTGGATACGTGACCGCAATATAGGTGGCGTGAAAATTTTCGGCTGGAATACCGGGGATACGCTTCGGCTGGCAAGGACAGTAGGCGCGTTGCAGGAAGCAAGCCTGAAAGGGAAATATAAAATCCCCCTGCTTGTGGCAACCGATCAGGAGGGCGGCTGGATTCGCCATGTCAAGGGAAACACCAGCATAACGCCGGGGAATATGGCAATCGGCGCTTCGGGCTATCCGCGTGACGCTTATCTTACCGGCTATTATATCGGCAAAGAACTGGCCTTGCTGGGGATCAACATGAACTTTGCCCCGACGGTTGACCTTTTTACCAACCACGATTCATGGCTGATAAGCACTCGGGCCTTTGGAAGCGATCCTGTGAAAGTGGGTATCTTCGGCGCGGCGTATATGAAAGGCCAGCAGGCTGCGGGGATTATCCCTACGGCAAAACATTTCCCCGGCCACGGCGATACGCAGCTTGATTCCCACGGCGTGCTTCCCAGGATTAATGTAACATTTGAAACGCTTTGGGATAGGGAACTGGTGCCGTACCGGATGCTTGTCAAAGAAGGGATACCCGCGGTGATGAGCGGCCACCTTGCGTTTCCTAACATCGAAAAGAACGGCGTTCCCGCATCTCTCTCCTCATGGTTTTTGAAAGACGTGCTCCGAGGGAAGATAGGCTACAAAGGCCTTGTAATAACCGATGATTTGATGATGAACGGGGCTACGATTTGGGCGGGCAGCGTTTCCAGAGCGGCAAAACAGGCCTTGCTCGCCGGAAATGATATTATCCTTTTTTCAAAAACACCTGATCTTTTTGATCCCGTGTGGAATTTACTTTCAAGCTCCATGAAAGATGATAATGAATTCCGTCTTCGTGTCAGGGAGTCCGCCAGGCGTATTTTGGAGGCGAAACTTCGTTATCTGAAAGGAAGTCAGGCAGTTCCTTATATTCCTGATATAAAGAAAGTTGAAAATGGCCTGCCTGATCCTGAGGGCAGCGCTTTCTTCCTGGAACTTGCGGCGCGTAGTGTTACCATTGTGAAACCAACGTCTTTGCCGGGTGAAAGGCAGAGGGCTTCGGTTTTTCCCTTAAAGCCTGAAAATGCCGGAAAAGTCCTGCTGACCGGCCAGTACCTCGATTTTTTCAAAGTGGGCAGGGCCGCTTTCCCCGGCGCGGTTTCCTACTGGTACTCCGAAGTCTTTAATATAAACGAACTGCTCAATTATGTCAGAGCCGCCGATACGGTTATTTTCTGCCTTTCCGATACCGAAGGTTTAAACATACTGCGGCGGCTTGAGCCGTTGAAAAAAAGGATAATTGTGCTGTCGGTATTGAACCCCGTCTACCTTGAAAACATCCCCTGGATAGACGGTGCTGTGGCTGTGTACAGCGACTCTTTTGAATCGCTTGCGGCGGGATTTTCGGCTATCGTTGGAAGAATCCCCGCCGAGGGAAGACTTCCTTATGAATGAGCCGCGTTTCTCGCGGCAGAGTTGGCTGAAAATGAAGAAATCGCAGATCGTCGGCGTACAAGATCTGTTGCGGGCCAATGAACGCTGGTGTATGAACGCCTGCGGCAGGTTTTTAAAAGGCGGCTCTTCCGTATGGATATTGGGCGGTAAGAAAGGCCCTCCTTCAGCGCTTGTTATCCAAGCCAGACAGACCTTACTGCCAGTGTTATGCGATCAAAAAAAGATTCCTCAACCGCGTTTTCTCCGCGGGATATTCGGCGGCAAGGTTTTTATCCATTCATTGCAGGGGCGCAAAGACGACGTGTTGGTTATGGAGAAAGCCCTGGAAGAAATGGGGTTGTATACCGCAGAAAAAAATGATTATGACATTATGTGCATTGACCATCCTCCTGAATCTTGTCATTCAGCGGCTCCGGTGAATTTGATTATACGCAAGCCTGTGCCGCAGGACATGGACGCGCTTGCCGCTCTGCACGCCGCTTATGAACAGGAAGAGGTCTTGCCCGCCGCATCGGAGTTTCGCCCTGCCGCCAGCCGCCAAAATATTGAACGTATCTTCGCACAAGAGCAAATGCTCGTAGCCGAGCTTGACGGTTATCTGATAGGGAAAATCAATACCAATGCCGTTGGTTTTACGCGCTATCAGATTGGCGGCGTGTATGTTCATCCCGATTACCGCGGTCTTGGAATAGCGGGCAGAATGACATTTGAATTTGTGGTAAGCCTTGCCGCCCAGGGAAAGGGCGTATCCCTTTTTGTCAAAAAAACAAATATTGCCGCCCGCAAGGTTTATTTGCGTACAGGCTTTGAAATAGCGGGTGATTACCGGATCGATTACTTTTAATAAACAGGGAGTAGGGAGTGGGGAGTAGGGAGTGGGGACAAGAAAATAGCAGTATACGACTCAAGTTTGTTTTTACAATTTTTTTGTTGTTAGTGCTATTTTTTGCCTGTTCAGTAAAAAAAGATAATGCCCCTGAGCCAACAGAAGAGGAAATCGCGGAAACAGTTGCGCCTGACCCAGACAGCCTTGAACGGGAAATCGCCGCCCTTATAGCGTCAGCCCTGGATGACAGGCAGCTTGCAGCCCAGGTAATTATCACCGGCATTGACGGCAAAGGGAATTTGACGCGGGATATGAAGATTTTACTCTCGGAATGTCCCGCCGGAGGTATCATGCTGTTCAGGTACAATCTTACCACCGATAACGGTGCGATACAAAACCTGATCGCCGAAAGCATCGCG
>Ga0268262_10004405_pt1 | contig 14576 bp, 14 predicted proteins | sample TergutNc150P3_FD_190354 | JGI IMG/M metagenome (GOLD analysis project Ga0268262, IMG submission 190354) | Nasutitermes corniger P3 segment gut microbial community from laboratory colony in Florida, USA - Nc150 P3 (SPAdes) (version 2) | ecosystem: Host-associated > Arthropoda: Insects >... | reverse complement strand
AAGCAACTTGCTAGAAGCCATTCACATTATATGCCAAGGATTTTCTTTCAGAACAAGAAATTTGCAGGAAGCTATAGGCTGGGGTACGGGCAGTTTTGTTCTAAGGGCAAAGACATCTTTTTTGGACGGCGAAAAAAACGAAGCAGCTATACAGGCAGAAAGCTCAGGGCTCAGGGGCAAATTGAATGGCAAGGAATTTCGCGTGGCAAGCGCGCTGTTTGGCACAGCTCCTCTTGTTTTTATTTCTCCAGAAGACGTGCAGTTAGCAAAAGGAGGACCGGAAAATAGGCGGAGTTTTATAGACGAGCTTTTGTGCTTTTGCAAAAAGAGCAATTTGGATTTGCTCCGCAGATACCGCAGAGTTTTGCAACAGAGAAACCGCTGGCTAAAGGATAATATAAATGCCAGCGCGGTTGGCGGAGAGTATTTATTTGAAGCTCTAACCGAGCAGTTGGCATCCCTTGCTGTTTTAGTTTGGGAAGAGAGAAAATGGCTTTGCGAGCTTTTGAAACCGCTTATAAATGATTTCTATCAAACCTTGTGCGCTCAAACCGAGGAGATAGAATTTTCTTACACAAGGGCTATGGGAAAAGAGGATTTTTTGAAGAGCCTTGCGGAAAAATTCAATGCGGAGAGGACTTCTGGAACAACGCTTGCCGGTCCGCACAGAGATGATATTGAGCTTTTAATACAAGAACGCCCTATGCGAGATTTTGGTTCTCAGGGGCAATGCCGTTCCATAGCCCTTGCTATGAAGTTTGCCGCTACGGAAATAATAGAGAGCCATTCAGGGGTAAAACCCATTTTGCTTTTAGACGATATTTTTGCCGAGCTTGACCATTCAAGGAGAGGGGCAGTTGCAAAAATAGTTAAGCAAAAGGAATATCAAACATTTGCTGCAACTCCCAGCAAGGAAGATTTGCCATTTGAAGGAGATTTTTTACTATATTTACCACTATGAGTACAACTTTTCATAGACATAATAAAAATATTCTTTGCATGATTATGGCAGGAGGACAAGGTAGCAGGCTTTCTCCCTTAACACGCGACAGAGCAAAACCCGCTGTGCATTTTGGTGGCGTTTACCGCATAATTGACTTTGTTCTGAACAATTTTATAAACAGCAGCGTGTTCAAAATCAAAATATTGACGCAGTTTAAATCGGACTCGCTGAACAAGCACGTGTCTGCAGCATGGGGCTTGAATCCGAGCACTGGGCAGTATGTGGATTTAGTTCCCGCGCAGATGCGCACCGGAAACGAATGGTATAAAGGTACCAGCGATGCCATTTTCCAAAACATAAATTTAATAACCGATGAGCGACCGGATTTGGTAGCTATATTTGGCGGTGACCATATATATAAAATGGATTTAAACCAGATGGTGGATTTTCATATAAAACGCCAAGCCCTGCTCACCATAGCTGCAATTCCCATTCCCGTTTCGGAGGCTGGCGAATTTGGCATTATAGAGGTGGACGAAAACCATCGCATGATAGGCTTTGAGGAAAAACCAAAGAACAATCCAAAGCAAATACCAGGTCGCAAGGGGTGGTGCCTTGCTAGCATGGGCAACTATCTTTTTGCAAGTAAATTTTTGGTGCGCCAGTTGTTGGAAATTCATCAGAGCAATCCAAAGGCAATAGACTTTGGGCATAATATTCTGCCTAATCTTTATCCAACCCATCCTGTTTATGTTTACGATTTCACAACTAATGTAATCAGAGGCGAGCATCCAAAAACAAAGGGTTATTGGCGAGATGTCGGTACCATAGATGCTTTTTATGAAGCGAATATGGATATATGTGCGAGCGAGCCTATATTTGACCTTTACAATGAGGCTTGGCCAATTCGCACTTTTAACTGGAATATGCCTCCTGCAAAATTTTCTAGAAGCGGAACAGATGAAATTGGCGGAATAGCCGTAAATTCCATTATCTCGGCAGGATGCATTGTAAACGGCGCCAGCGTGGTGAATTCCGTTTTAAGCCCCGGTGTTACGGTTCAAAAGGGAGCTTTGGTGGAAGACTCCATAATTTTCCCCGGCGTAACTATAGCCCCCGGTGCAAGAATTAGAAGAGCAATTATTGAAAAAAATTTGCACATTCCCGCGAGATTTGAAATTGGTTATAATTTAGATAGGGATGCAGCTATGTTTCATTTAACAGAATCTGGAATTGTTGTTCTAGCAAAGGATACTGTGATTAAGGGAAACTGATGAACCCAAAAATTTTGGAGTCTATGGGTGAGGCAGTTTATGCTTTATTTTATGAAATTAAGCAAATAAGTTATCTTTTGAGTGAATCCATATATTGGAGCACTCTTGGGCGTTTTGATAAGATGCGTCTGCCTTTTAAAGGTGCGTTTTCGCTTCAGATGATGAGGCTTGGGAGTTCGGCTACCCCTATAGTTTTTCTCTTGACATTTCTTGTGGGTTTAACGCTTTCCTTTCAGTCTGCGGTTCAGTTGGAAACTTTAGGGGCAGGTGTTTATTTGGTTAGAGGGGTTGCTGTTACCATGTTTATGGAAATTGGACCTCTTATAACCGCGATTATTTTAGCGGGGCGTTCGGGTTCTTCAATAACGGCGGAGATAGCCTCTATGGTTGTTCAAGAAGAGGTAAAAGCACTCAGGGTTATGGGCATCCATCCGGTTCAGTACCTCGTGCTGCCAAGGTTTCAGGCGATGAGCGTAGCCACGCCAATGCTCACGATGCTTGCGAATATTTCCGGTTGTTTTGCGGGCTACTTGGTAGCTGCTCTTTACGTTGGTCTTCCAACGGCGCTGTTTCTATCCGAACTAAGATCTGCGCTCTCTATGATTATTTTAGCAAAGTCGCTTTTTAAAGGTTTGATTTTCGGGTGGCTAATCGCTTTGGTGGCTGTTTCAAAAGGGCTTTCAGTTAGAGGTGGCGCAGATGCGGTTGGCACGGCTACAACCAAATGCGTTGTGTTTTCCATAACGGCGATTATCTTGGCAGATGCTATGTTTTCGTTTGTGTTTTATTGATGGGCTTGACAAATAGAAAAAAAATATGCTTTGCGTCAAGCAGTCATGGCGATACTTTGGGTTTAACTTAACTTGCAATATACTATATTTATCACATATGCAACCGATTTTAGCCCTAATAGTGCCGTGCTACAACGAAAAAGAGGTTCTGCCTATAGCGGCAGAGCAATTACAGGCTCTTATGCGACGGCTCATGGAGAGCGATGCCATTTCAAAAGAGTCAAAGATAGTATTTGTAGATGACGGTTCAAAAGACTGCACTTGGGAACTGATAGGAAGTTTTTGCAAAAATAATCCGGAAATTTTCTCCGGCATAAAACTCTCAAAGAATAGGGGACATCAAAATGCGCTTTTGTGCGGCTTGCTTTTTGCCAAGGAATTTGCAGATGCAAGCATTTCCGTAGATGCGGATTTGCAGGATGATATTTCCGTCATTGACGAAATGCTGAAATTATATTGCTCCGGTTGCGAAATTGTTTATGGAGTGAGGTCTAAAAGAAGTAGAGATTCATTTTTCAAGCGTGCAACGGCGCATGGCTTTTACAAATTCATAAACTTTCTGGGCGCGGATATAATTTACGACCACGCGGATTTCAGGCTGATGAGCAAAAACGCTTTGAATGCCCTTGCGGAATACAAAGAGGTGAATTTATTTTTGCGTGGCATAGTTCCCATGCTCGGCTACAAAACAGGGATTACATATTACGAGCGCAAAGAAAGGATGGCAGGGGAGAGCAAATATCCTCTTGGCAAAATGCTGAGATTCGCTTTTGAAGGCATAACATCGATGTCCACAAAACCTATAAGAATGGTGACGATTCTGGGCATTGTGATTTTTATAATAAGTTTAGCTATGATTGCTTACTCCATAGCCAGATATTTTATGGGCGATACCGTTTCCGGCTGGTCTAGCATGATTTGCTCGCTTTGGAGTATCGGCGGATTGATTTTGCTGTCCATAGGCATTGTTGGCGAATATACTGGCAAAATTTATTTAGAAACCAAACAGAGACCCAGATTTATCGTGGAGAAAAAATTACCATGATTCCGATAATAAAAGCGAACCAAAATTCACCCGAAGTTTTAAGGCTTTGCTCCCGTTCCGCAGCGCATAGCAGCGAAATAGAAAAACTCGTTAAAGAGATTCTTCTGAACATAAAAAGAGACGGGCTTAGAGCGGTTCTTGCTTATGCAAAAAAATACGATGGATTGATGAGAAATAGTTTGAAAATCGAAGGAACGGAGATAAGAAAATCCGCTTTGAAGATAACTCCAAAACTGAAAAACGCTCTGAAACAAGCCATTGAAAATGTCAAAATTTTTCACCAAAAGCAAATTGAAAAATCTTGGAGTTTTGAGGGTAAAAACGGTGAAATTTTGGGGCAGAAAATTCGCCCTTTGAAAAGGGTAGGCTTGTATGTGCCGGGTGGGGCAGGGGTTTATCCCAGCACCTTGATTATGAACGCAGTCCCTGCCATTGTGGCAGGCGTTAAGGAGCTAGTTGTTGTTAGCCCCGCAAAAGACGGTTTGCACAGTTCCGTTGCTTTTGTGCTTAGAGAGCTTGGCATAAAAGAGGTTTATAACATCGGCGGTGCGCAGGCTATTGGTTTGCTCGCTTACGGCACAAAGTGGATTGCTCCCGTGGATAAAATAGTTGGTCCCGGAAATGTGTTTGCGGCTTATGCAAAAAAAGAGGTTTTTGGAACTGTGGACATAGACATGATAGCCGGTCCCTCCGAGATAGCGGTTTTGGCAGACAGCACGGCAAACCCGGAGTGGGTAGCCGCAGATATGCTTTCGCAGGCGGAGCACGGTTCTGGCTTTGAAGCCTCCGTTTGTGTGACGGATTCCTCGGTTTTTGCAAAAAAACTTGCAAATTGCATAGAGGAACAGGTAAAAACAAGCCCAAAGAGGGAAATTTTAGAAAGGTCTCTCGGTACTTATGGGCGCATTTTCATTGCGGAAAATATGGACGTCGCTGTGAAAATTGTGAACAGGCTTGCGCCGGAGCATTTGGAAATTGTGGCGGAGAAACAGGGCAAATTGGAAGAGCTAGTTGAAAATGCGGGAGCCATTTTTGTTGGAGCTTATTCTTCCGAACCGGTCGGCGATTATTTTGCCGGTCCAAACCATGTTTTGCCCACAAATGGAACCGCCAGATTCGCAAGTCCCCTTGGGGTTTATGATTTTCTCAAAAGAACCAGCATAATAAGGTATAGCGAAAAGGCTTTGCAAGAAAACGCCGAGAATATAGCGGAAATAGCCAGTTCTGAGGGGTTTTATCACCATGCGAGGGCGGTGACCGTAAGACGGGCGATAAAAAAATGAAAAAAACATTTTTTTGTGATTTTTTATAACATATAGTATATATTTAAAAGAGTATTACCAGGGGGGGAATTTTATGGTTAATAAAATCGTTTTTTTACTCGTTTTATGTGCATTTAGCGCATATTCCGCTGTCAATTATCCTTATCCACAGCAAAAATCTTATGGCAACGGGACAATAAATACAACGGTATCAAATGCTTCTACCAACTTAAAAAGCAAATTTACAAGTTTTTTGAGTACTCATTATGAAGAAAACCAAGGCAAAACTCTGGGTAGAATAAAATTTGATAATACGCAACAAACTGTTAGCGAAGGCATTGGCTACGGCATGATAATGATGGTATATTTCAGTGATAATTCCAAAAGCTATAAAGATGAGTTTGATAGATTATGGGCTTACTACAATAATTTTTTAAACGGCAATAAACTTATGCATTGGAAAATAAACGGTTTTAGCAATGTTGCCGAGATGAATGCCGCTTCAGATGCGGAATTTGACGTTGCCCTTGCGCTGGTTATGGCTCATTACCAGTTCGGAGACCAAAAATACCTAGAAGATGCCAAATCTTTAATCGCAAAAATCAGGCAGTATGAATTTGACCCAAACAATTTGCACAGACCAGGCGATAATTGGAACAGCAAAAGAAATCCTAGCTATGTTAGCCCTGCCGCTTTTGAAATTTTTAAGGAAGTTGAAACTGAACAAGCCGCTAAATGGAGTGATATTATAACCGCAAATTACACCTTGCTGAAAAACAATCAAAATAAAAGTTCTGTTAAATTGCCCTCCGACTGGTGCAACGATGATGGTAGTGTTAATGGAGCAAACGAATTCGGTTACGATGCCTCTCGTGCTCCTTGGCGCTGGGCTTGGGCTAATGCTTGGTATGGTCATGCGGATGCAAAAACTTTGCTCGGCAATCTTGTCTCTTGGGTGAATAATCAAATTCCGGCCAATATAAAAGGACCAATACAATTAAACGGTACCATAAATGGTAACCAAAATTCGACTTTTGTAGGTCCACTGACAAATGTCCTTTCTTATAGCTCTACTTATCAAAGTAAAATGAACGATTATTGGAATACTTTAATAGGTTTAAATGACGCCTCTTATTTCAACAAAGCTATGCAGATTATAACCGGTCTTTTGGCAACTGGTAATATGCCTAACTTAAAAGCCTTAGCGGAGACACAGCCGAGTTCAAGTTCCGGTGGAGGTACCCCAATTTCAATGCTTCCGCAAATCGGGCTTTCAAACTCCGCAATAGCTTTTAAAAATGGTATTAACCTCGCCGTAAAGAGCTACGCCGTTGTTGAGGTTTTTGGGTTAAAAGGAAACTCAATGCGCAAATTCAGCTTTGCAGATGGGGTTTATTCAGTTTCATTCTCAGATTTGCCAAAAGGTCTGTATGTAGTGAAGCTTTCATTTGGAAGCGAGCGTAAAATTTTGCGGATAGCGGTGAATTGAAGCGTTAAATGTCCCAATTTGTTAAAATAAAGGGGGAAAATACATTTTTTTATCATCTTTTTAGATATTTAATATATATTATATTAAGTAAGAATATATATCACAAGGTTTATTATGGCTAAAAAAATTGTTTTTTCATTAGTTTTATGTATGACATTTAGTGCATACGCCGCTGTCAATTTCCCTTATCCACAGCAAAAATCTTATGGCAACGGGACAATAAATACAACTGTGGCAAATGCTTCTGCCAATTTAAAAAGCAAGTTTACGAGTTTTTTGAGTTCTCATTATGAGGAAAGCGGAAACCTGGCTAGAATAAAATTTGACCAAACTCAATATACAGTTAGCGAAGGCATCGGTTACGGCATGATAATGATGGTCTATTTCAGCGATAATTCCAAAAGCTATAAAGATGAGTTTGATAGATTATGGGCTTATTATAATAAATTTACAAACACCAATGGTCTTATGAATTGGAAAATAAACGGTTTTAGCGGTGTTTATTATAATAGTTCTACCGACAATGGAAATAATGCCGCTTCAGACGCGGAATATGACGTTGCCTTTGCATTAGTTATGGCTTATTACCAATTTGGCGACCAAAAATATCTCACCGATGCTAAAGCCTTAATACAGAAAATCCGCCTACTCGAAATAAGCAGCAACAATCTGCATAAGCCAGGCGATATGTGGGAAAGCGTAAGAAATCCTAGCTATGTTAGTCCGGCTGCCTTTGAAATTTTTAAGGAAATTGAACCTAGCCAAGCTACTAAATGGAACAATGTTATATCTGCAAATTACACCTTGCTGAAAAACAATCAAAGTAAAAGCTCTGTTGGATTGCCTTCCGACTGGTGCACCGATAATGGTAGTCTCAGTAGCCACAACGGGAAAACCGTATTCGGTTATGATGCCTCTCGTGCTCCTTGGCGCTGGGCATGGGCTAACGCCTGGTATGGTCATGCGGATGCAAAAACCTTGCTCAGCAATCTTGTAACTTGGGTAAGTAGTCAAACTCCGAGTAATGTAAAAGGAGAAATACAATTAAATGGTACTATGGGTTCCGCCAACAATTCAACATTTGTAGGTCCCCTGACAAATGTTCTTTCTTATAGTTCTACTTATCAAAGTATAATGAACAGCTATTGGACCACTTTAATAGGTTTAAATGACGCCTCTTATTTTAACAAGGCACTGCAGATTTTAACCGGTCTTTTGGCAACTGGCAATATGCCTAATTTAAAAGCCTTATCGGAAGGCGGTGGCGGCTCAAGCAGTGGTAGCGGTGGAAGTGGTTCAAGTAGTAGCGGCAGCGGTGGTCCTAATGAAACTTTGCTTACAGATTTTGAGGGCTGGGGAACAGACCCAGAAAATCCTAATTACAATTTTTCAAGGCTCGGAACTCCTTTTTATGTGTATAAAGTGGATGACGCTAAAATTGCAAATCCATATCAAACTGGTAGCACAACAGAGTATAATGCAATTACCAACTCTGGGGATTCGCATGGAAGAGTTGCATGGTTAAAAGAAGGTTTTAACGTTGGCACAAAAACTACTACACCATCAAGTAATGGTACAGTTGCCATAGGTGTGAATATTCCATTAGGTGCTTTAACCGGTTGCACGGCATTTAAATATGATTACAAAGGACCAGCTCATTCATTTTACCCAAATCAAAGAACCCACGACGGCGATTCCACTACTAATGGTAAAAAAGGAGACTGGAACCAGCCAAACGCCGGTGCCAGTGCATCCAGTAGCTGGACGACGAAAACCGTAAATGTTTCAACAGATTTAATGCCAAGTTGGGGTTCAGCATCTACTTGGGTTGGAGCAAACGATATTCATAAATTAACATGGGAAATTAGAGCCACAGGTTCTACGGCATCGCAAAATTCCACTCAATCGCTGATGATAGACAATATAAAGTGCATAGGGGCAAATTTAACTTTGCCTACTCCTCCTAGCCCCAGTAGCTCAAGCGGAGCCAATTCCAGCAATTCAGTGGGTTCCAGCTCCAGCCTCAATACAGGCAGCAGCTCAAGCGAAGCCGATTCCGGAGATTCCAGCAGTTCCGATGAAGACACCCCAATTTTAACGCTTCCGCAAATCGGGCTTTCAAACTCTGCAATAGCTTTTAAAAATGGTATTAACCTCGCCGTAAAAAGCAATGCTGTTGTTCAGGTTTTTGGGCTAAAAGGAAACTCCATGCGCAAATTCAGCTTCTCAAACGGGGTTTATTCAGTTTCATTCTCCGATCTGCCAAAGGGTCTGTACATAGTAAAAGTTTCATTTGGAAGCGAAAAGAGAATTCTAAGGGTGCTGGTGAATTAGGTGGGCTTTTGCCGATAATGGCTATTATGTTAACTAGAAATATTTCTGTATTTTCTACATTATTTTAGTGCCTGCCTGCCCTTCTTTTGCCCTAACTATAGCCGGTTTTGACCCAAGCGCAGGTGCAGGCATTTTAGCAGATATAAAAGCTTTTGAGCATTGTGGCGTTTACGGGCAGGCGGTTTGCACAGCCCTTACAATACAAAACGAAAACCTTTTTCTAAAACCGAACTGGCTACCTTGGCAGCAAATAAAAGAGCAATTGAAAATCCTTTCTAAAACCCACAATTTTGGCTATGTAAAGATAGGCTTGGTGCAAAGCCCCAAAACGCTGGAAAAAATCCTTAAATGGCTTCGCAAAAAATATTCTAAAGCCTTTATTATATGGGATCCCATCATAAAAGCGAGCTCTGGTTTTGAATTCCATAAGCAGAACGCTGTAAGTTGGCAAAAACTATTCACTTACGCAAATCTTATAACACCAAATCTGCTCGAAGCGAAGTTCTTAGGCATCTTAAAAGGCTCGCCAAAAACCGCCGTTTTGGTAAAAGGTGGGCATTCCACCCACCAAAAAAGCGAAGACCTGTTATTCTTGCCAAACTCCCCTGTCCCCATAAAATTCACATCCAAACGCATAAAGGCAGAGCGGCACGGCAGTGGCTGCACACTATCCGCATTAATTTTAGCTAACTTATTGAAATATAACGAGTTAGAGAAAGCTATCTGCGAGGCAAAAAAGGCTATGCAGAGTTTTTTTCAATATGGCAACGGTAAATTAGGCTCCCTCAAATGAGCATTTCCCCCCTTCACTGCTTAACTTGGGATGCTTCCCCGCTCGCACACCTTGCACAGGTTGAGCAACTCTTAGACGCAGGCGCAAACTGGATTCAGCTCCGCCAAAAGAAGGCAACGGAACGGGAAAAACTGCAAACCGCTATAGCCGCAGCCAAACTCTGCCAAAAATACAAAGCAGTTTTGATAATCAATGATTCCCCGCAAATATGCCTTGAAAGCGGTGCGAATGGAGTTCATTTGGGTTTAAACGACTGCCCCATTCCCAAGGCACGTGAATTGCTAGGAAAAGATGCCATAATAGGCGGTACGGCTAATACGCAACTCCAAGCATTGCAGAGGGTTACTGAAAATTGCGACTACATTGGGCTGGGTCCTTGGCGGGCAACCAAAACAAAGGAAAATCTCAGCGAAATCCTAGGCGAAGCGGGTATAAGAAGAGTCATAGACTTGAACCTAAAAATACCCGTAATAGCTATAGGAGGAATCGCTTTGCAGGATGTGGGCAAAATTCTATCGCTTGGGGTTCAAGGCATAGCTGTTAGTTCCGGTATCGTAGCCGCAAAAGATATAAAAGAGGCTTTTTCCCTTTATATAAAGAACTTAAAGGAATTCCCCGGCATCTTTTCCCAATTTTAGCAACTCCCTGACAAGCGAGCTGGATACGCTCAGATGTTCGGGTTTGGAGCTTAAAAGCACGGTTTCCGTGCCGGGCAAAAGTTTGGCGTTGTTCCAGGCAACAGCCTGTTCCCATTCCAAATCGGAAGCCCTTCTCACTCCCCTGACCAAAAATTTAATACCATTTTTTTTCAGATAATCAACCGTCAAACCTTCCCAGATTTCAACGCTTGCCTGCGGGAAATTAGCCATCGCTTTTTTTGCCAGCTCTGCCCTTTCCTCTGCGGAAAAGTGAGTTTTTTTGTTTATGTTGTTGGCTATTAAAATTATGAGCTTGTCAAAAAGCGCACAGGCACGCTCGGCAACATCTTTGTGCCCAACGGTAAAAGGGTCAAAAGAACCCGCAAAAACAGCTACCCTCTCCATCTGCCACGCTCCTTGATTAAGTTTTCCAAAGCATCCAAAGCCTCATTTTGCGGGATGTTTTTGCTCACGGGATTTTTTCCCTCATAGAGGGTTATATTGCCCTCGGCCGCTCCAACATAGCCAAAATCCGCATCGGACATTTCACCGGGACCATTCACTATGCAGCCCATCACCGCTATTGAAAGGTGCTTTAAATGCGAAAATCTCTTTTTGACCTCTGCGGTCACGTTTTGCAAATCAAAGAGCGTTCTGCCGCAGCCTGGGCAACTTATGAACTCCGCTTTGGTTTTGCGAAGCCCCGCCGCTTGCAATAGGTTAAACGCAACGGGAATCTCTTTAACCGGGTCTTCCGTTAGCGAAACCCTTATGGTGTCCCCTATGCCGTCTATGAGTAAAGCCCCAATGCCCACAGCGGATTTAATGCGGCCGTCTTCGCCCTCCCCCGCTTCCGTCACTCCCAGATGAAAGGGATAGGGCTTGTGCCCGCCGGCAACTAACCGCTCCGCCATCAAGCGGTTTGCTTCCACCATCTCTTTTGGTCTGCTGGCTTTTAAGCTGAAAATTATTTGGTCAAAATTTTCCGCTTCGCACATACTCAAAAATTCCAAAGCGCTCTCCACCATTCCGAGCGGTGTGTTGCCGTATTTCTCAAGTATTCTGGCACTTAAAGAGCCGTGGTTAACGCCTATGCGAACGGCGCGTCCCAATTTCTTCGCCTCTTTGACGAATAACGGGAAGGCATCATTTCCAAAATTCCCCGGATTTACGCGTACTTTTTCCACCCATTTGAGGGCTTCAAACGCCGCTTTGGGTTGAAAGTGTATGTCTGCCGAGATGGGAATTTGAACGCCTGAGCTGCGCACTTTTTCGGAAATCTCTTTTAATTTTTCCGCATCGGCGAGGGTTGGAACGGTTATCCTAACCAATTCGCACCCCGCATTTGCCAACTCTATAATCTGTTTTACAGAACCCTCAACATCCTTGGGGCTTGTGGTTGTCATCGATTGCACAAGCACGGGAGCACCGCCGCCTATGACGGCACTGCCAACTTTAACTGCGATAGTTTTTTGAGGCATATAAAATCAATATAGAAAAAAGCCCGTTGCCCATTTATTTGCTATATTTATTAACATATCCCACCGCCCCACATATAATTCAAAAATCTATTATTGTCAAAACGGCCCACCAAACCAACCTCGTTTATACCTATTTTTTTTGCATGTTTTTCTACAAGCAGCAAATGGTCATTTATGGGGGTCTCTTTTGCTTCAATCGCAATATTATTCTTTTCTCTCTGAACAATAAAATCTATCTCGCCATTTTTGTTGTTGTAAAAAGATAATTTTCCAAAAAAATTCAATTGATGGCAAACGGTATTTTCAAACTTGGCTCCACCGGATAAATCTGCGTTTATGTTTGCAATACCAGTATCTATAAAATAAACTTTTTTCGGAAGCCTTTCCCTAACATCTGTATTCTTGGAAAAAGCTGGAACCAGCCTAATCAAATATGTTTGCTCCAAAAATGATAGATAATTTGAAACGGTTGGGCGAGACAAACCTATTATTTTAGACAATTCGTCTATGTTTAAACGCGAACCGACTCTGGCACCGAGCAACTTTATCAGTTTTTTAAGTTCTGTTGTGGATTTAAAGTCTGCAAGCTGCTGCACATCCATATTTATATAAGAACTGTAAATAACATCGAGCATTTGCTTTTTTCTCTCCTTATTTTCGCTCATGGCAATAGCAGGAAAACCGCCGAATTCAATGTATTCTTCGTAATAGCTATTTAAAGTCTCGTAAGCAAATTTATCAAAATGCCATTTTTTTGGCAAATCTAGATTAAAAGCTTTGGTTTTATATTTCACATTTTGGAATTTTACAAATTCATCAAAAGAAAGCGGAAACATTTCAAAAATTAACTTTCTGCCCGAAAGCGATTCTATAAAATGATTTTTAAGGTAATATGAACTTGAACCTGTTAAAATGAATTTTATATCATAGTTATCGTAGAGGTATTTTACAATTCTCGGAATATTCTTTGAATACTGAACCTCATCTATGGCTATTGTGGCTTTCTTGGAAAAATCTATCCCCATTCCTTGCAACTGATTTACAATGTTGTTGTAGTCACTATAATCGAACAACTGCTCGGTACTTTCCAGCGTTAAATCCAAATAGATTTTGTTGTTTTTAACATGCGACAGCAACCATTTCAATGTTGTAGTTTTACCTACCTGCCTAGGTCCTGTGAGGACTATGACCTCTTTTTTATCCAGTTCTTTTTTTAGAGCATTCCAAATATTGCGTTCAATCATAAAAACTCCTGTTTTACATAAATATAGTAATTATGTAAAGTCACACTTTACATAATTACGGTAATTATGTAAACACACCGGACAATTTTTATAGAAAATGTCCCCGTCAAACACCCTTTCTCTTGATATAAGTAACCGCCAAAAGCAAAGGGAATGCCACCAGCAAGCCCGCCTGGGTGGTGAGCAGGGCTTCGGAAATTCCGTCTGCGAGCAGAGCGGGGTTGCCAAAGCCAAAACGCTGTATGGTTTCAAAGGTGTGAACCATACCCATAACCGTTCCCAAAAGACCTAGCAAAGGAGCAACAGCGGCAAGCGCAGCGATATTTTTTTTGTGTTTTTGTTTTCCTGTTAAAACCAAAATCCAGGCAAGCCAACCCACAGCAAAAATAATTGGCATAACCACACCGCCCTTGCGCAGCATCTCAAAAACCTGTTCATAAATCAACATCTATTGGCCAAAATACGGTTTTATTTTTCCCTCAACCCACTTTAAACATTTTTCTGCTATTATTATACTTTGGTCATATTCCTCTTTTTCAACTTGTGCATATTCTCCCGGATATCTTGTTTGTACCACAAAATTTTGCAATTTTAATATCTCTTTAATTTCATTATCTATTTCAGTATGCTTTTCTAAATCCAATAATAAAATAGATAGATTATGTGTTTTTTCCGGTTCAACGCCATAATATATTAACAACCCTTTTATACCTTTTTCAACTGCCTGCTGTAGCTGAAAACATAAATCTTCATAAAACACTAATTCATTATTCGATGTTTTTGCAAGTTCCAAACTGCTACGTGCCCTTTTTAACCATTCTTCATAACTAGCCATAAATTACTTTACCCTCTTGTTTTATGGTCTTGTAAATATAACCTATATCATTGCTTAACCTATTATATTTTTCGTAATCCGTAGCAATAATATCTATTGGTATTGAGATTTTTTTGTTAAAAAATTCCATATATAAAATATTTATAATACCTCTCTCATTTTTTAACCCGCTTTTTAAAATTAAAATGTCAATATCGCTATTCTTACGATAATCGCCTCTAGCGTATGAACCGAACAATATTACCTTGTCCGGTGCGACTACCGAAACAATCGTTTTCACAATTTGGTCAAGAAAAGGTATCCTATCCATTAAAAGTAAATATAGTAAATGCTGATTAAGTCATTCATCTTTCGTATATCAGTGATAGAAAAATTTAGCAATGATTTTTGAGGAAAAATTTCGCATAACACCTTCACAACGCACTAAAAGCCGTGCTTTCAAATGGA
>Ga0268262_10004404_pt1 | contig 14578 bp, 6 predicted proteins | sample TergutNc150P3_FD_190354 | JGI IMG/M metagenome (GOLD analysis project Ga0268262, IMG submission 190354) | Nasutitermes corniger P3 segment gut microbial community from laboratory colony in Florida, USA - Nc150 P3 (SPAdes) (version 2) | ecosystem: Host-associated > Arthropoda: Insects > Digestive... | reverse complement strand
GCGCAGCGGGTTTCATCAAGGACTTCCAGCAGGGAGAAACGGACGTCGCCGTCCCTGAGGTTTTTCACTAGTTCAAGGTTGCGCTGGCTTGATTCGTCTATCCCTACAAATTCATTATCCGTATACACCGTTATTGAGCGCACATGGGGAAGCAGGCTCTTCGCCGTGTCGTCAAGGTAATCAAGAAGGGCCCCGGCGCTAAGAAGCTCTGAGCTGCCCTCTTCAAGGCCGAAACCCCTGAGGCTGGAAACATTAAACTGCCTAAGCAGCCTTTTTTTTGAACGCTCTATATCAAAGAGCCAGTCGGCCCAGCGGTTAAGCACAAGGCCCGCCCTCTCATGAAGAGCGCGGGCGACAGCGGGTTTTTCTTCTAAAAGCGATTCCTGGATTATCATTTCCCTTGCCTGAATGCGCTCAAGTTCAAGGCGCAGCCTGTCGGAAGAATTCGCGGCCGGGAAAGAGGTGGCATAAAAGCCGCCGCTGGAAAGGTCGATATAGGCAAAAGAGCAAAGCTCCCCAAACACAGCCAGTGCGGCAAGGTTGTTTGAACAGCCCTGCTCCAGGTAATCCTCGTCAACCGTGGTTCCGGGAGTAATTACCTCAACCACCTGCCTGTCGATAAGCTTCTGCCCCTTGCCGGATTCCGACAACTGCTCGCATATGGCGATTTTTTTTCCGTGTTTTAAAAGCCGGGCTATATACGAACGCGCCGCATGATAGGGAACGCCGCACATGGGAAGCCCGTTACGGCTTGTAAGCGCCAGATTCAACAGGGCGGATATCTCTATCGCGTCCTCGGCGAACATTTCATAAAAATCACCCAGCCGGAAAAAGAGAACATCCCCCTGGTGTTCTCGTTTTATTTTCCTGTATTGATCCAGCATGGGGCTGGAACGGTTCTCGTCCATTGCCTTTCTTTAACGGCGGCTCCGCTTTTAGCGGCGGGTTCTGTTGACAAGATTTTGAATAACCTTGTCGGTGATGTCCACAGTGGGGCTGTACCAGATTACGTCTTTTACCGGCAGCACCAATGTGTAGCCCTCGCTTTCGGCGACGGAGCGTATTTCTCCGTGTACCTGTTCCAGGAAGCTGTCGGACTGCGCGAGGTTTCTGCGCTGATTCTCAAGCTCGGCTGTTTTTACGGTATAGTATTCACGCAGGAATTCCTGCTTATTGTAAATTTCGTTTTCCAGCCTGAGGGCGCCGGTTTGGTCGTTCCTGTTAATAAGTTCGATTCGTCTTGATCTTAAGTCCTGGATTTCCTTTGTCATTCTGTCAATTTCGGCCTGAACCGCGGCGGCGCGTTCTTCCAGCTCGCGCACCGGGCGGGATTCCCGGAAAAAAGCGGTGTACACTTTGGGCAGATCAATAACCGCAAAGCGCGTAAGCTGCTGTGAATAAAGAGAAGCTGTCAGGAGGCACGCGGCCAAAAATAAAAACGTCTTCTTCATTACAGGCTCCTCATTAATACGAAATGGCAAACGACAGGACAGGATCTATTCCCGACGCCGGATTATCGGTACGGAACCAGCTTCCCGGCTCCCAGGTGAATTGCCCGTCATATGTCCTAAAGCGTTTCGCAACGCTGAAACGCAGCGGGAACTGCGGCATGGTAAAACGCAGCCCGCCGCCGAAACTAAAGCGCATATTGTCAATAGTGAAATTTCCTTTTTTAAAATAATAACCGCGAATTCCCATCCTGGTGCCGTCGGCGTTTTGTTGGCTGGCTTCCACGCCCGCCGCGTCAAAGAAAAAGTCCCAGGCAAGTATCCCCTGCACAAGGGGAATCCGAAGTTCTACCCAGTTATCCCAAAGGACAAGCCCCTTGTAGCGGAATTCCGAACTCCAGCCCCTGCCTATAAACATTCCGTCAATGGAAAGCTGGTTGGCGTCTTCTATCGGCGGGGTCAGGCCGTCTCTGGCCCTCCCCGGCTGCTTGAAGATAAACGACAGGCCGGTATGGAAGGCCAGGACGCCTTTGAAGTTCCATTTTTCCGTCACCGGTAAATTGAACAGTGTGTAATAGTACTGGGCCTTGATATCGTTTTTAAGATAATATTCGCGTTCTATATCATTTCCCTGCCTGTTCCTGCCCAAAAGACCGTAAATACCAAAGCGTTCATACAGGTAATAGCCTTTTGACGGATCAAAATATATATCCCGTTGATCCAGTGAAATGGATGACCATATCGAATTCTTGGGAGTCCATTCGTTATGCCTCTCCCTTAAAACAGGATCAAAGGGACGGTAAATGCCTTCATCATAATTATTTCTTAGAAGACCGGTCCTGATGCCGCCGCCGAGCGCCAGAATTCCCAATTCGGTGAACCAGCGGTATCCCGTGGAAAAACCAAGCGACAAGTACCATTGGTTGTAGCCCATGAGGAATTCACGCGGCGGCAGTTTATTCGCCGAATTATATTCGTCCCTGGACGCGAACCCGTCAGGATAGGCGTATGTTTCATCGCCGTTGAAGAACGGGGGGTTGTTGTTCATGGCGGCCAGACGTTTCGCCCATTGAACGGAAAAATCAAAACCTCCGGAAAAAGGCAGGCCGAACATCCAGCTCTGGTTGTAATTAACCGAAAGGCTCGCGGTATCCGTGGAGGCGTTCAGGTCGGCCCCTAACTGGTTGCCCGATCCCCGGAAGTTGCGGTCGTTCCATTTTATAAGGAGGGAAACTGGGAATACTTCCGGGTCGGCGCTTCCTGAAAAGGTAATACCGAACTGTAAATCCGTCGTAGGCTGTTCTTCAACCGTGAACACCAGATCCATAAGGCTGTCTTCGCTGCCGAACGGCGTTTCAGGCGTTACCATGGAAAAAAACTGAAGATTCATCAGGTTTCTCATCGCTTCCATGACTTTGGTTTTGGAAAACACGTCTCCCGGTTCAAGGGGTATCTCCCTTAGAATAACCTCAGTTTTGGTTTTATCGTTTCCCCTTATAATGACATTCTCAATATGGGCCCTGCCCCTCTCGATAATCGGTATATGGTATGAAACCACACCTTCAACAGGGTTTCTGTTTTCTTCTCTGCCAATGGAGTTAAAAATATAACCGTTTTCAAAATACAAATCCGCGACGTTTTGAAGGTCTGATTCCACCCTGCGGGCATTGATAGTCTCGCCCACTCTGGACCGTATCAGGGCGGATAATTGCGCCGTAGAAAAAATCTGGTTCCCCTCAAAAGTAACGCCGCCAAAAGTGTATATTCTGCCCTCGCTTATCCTGAATGTCAGGATCATGTTGTTGCTTCCTTTCGCGTCTTTTGTAACTTCCCTGGTAACATCAACAACCTCGGCGTCTATGTATCCGCGGTCATGGTAGTACTGTGTGATGGCGGCGCGGTCGGCAATGAGTTTTGCTTCCTGGAAGGCGCCGTTGTTTATAAGGGATTTGGCTCTGAGCGATAACTGGCCCCTGAGAGTTCTTGTGGAAAATACGGAATTGCCCTCAAAACGGAATTCCGATATGGAAAAAATATCTCCTTCCGTAATGTAAAAATTAAGTATGATTGTGGAATTGGGGCCGGTTTGGGTATCCGACCTTACCTGAATGTCCGGGTATCCTTTTTCCAGATATTTATTGACGATGGCAAGCTCGTCAACCGCTATTTTCGCGTTGTTTATTACGTCGTTATTCTTGATCGTTATAGTTTCCAAAAGTTCGGTGCGCCGAATTCCCGAATTCCCGATAAAATTGATCCTGCTTACAATGGGGCGTTCCGTGACCGTAAAACGGACATATAATTCATTTCCGGCAGGATCGGCGCGTTCTATGCCAGGACTTATAAGGTCGAAATATTCAAGCGCATAAAGCCTGCCCTGTATCTCCCAGAACAGGGAATCGTCAAACTCGCGGCCTTTGTAGGGCTCCATAAGCCCTTCCAGATCCGACGCCTTTACATTACGCAAACCGGAAAAAACTATATCCTTTATAATTTTTCCCTGGTACCATTCGCCGCCTTCCGTCTGGGTAAAACATACAGCTATCGCGGAAAAAAAAAGCAAAGCCGGTAAAACAAATTTCTTCATCAAAACTCCTAAAATGACCTGCTAAAGGTAAATGTAATGGCATTATCATTAGCATACCAGTTTTCCGGATGCTCCGGTTTAAAATCCCAGCGTATGCGGAAATTATAATTATTGACGACAGGGCCTTCCAGTTCAAAGCCGTAATTCTGTTGAATAGCCAGGCCGCCATGAGTGTTTTTGTTCGCGTCATAACGCATGGAAAGCATACCCTGGAGAAACAAATCCTGCCCAATGTACTTGCCGCCCGAAAGGGTCGTATTATCTAACAAATAGTTACCTAACATGCCATTTCTGTCAACAGGCTGCTGCATAATTCCCGGAAACGCGTTAAAAATCAGATTTTGGGCAACCTGGGTTCTTAAACTGAACATGTCCAACTGAAGGAAATTGCGTACCTGCCTTTCAAGCCATCGTCCCACGGTAAATTGTGCCAGCATATCCGCCCCGGAGTTGACAAAAGCCAAAGCCTTCTCCCTCTGGTTCGCGCCGGCGTCGTCAGTCTGGTTTCCTGTAAGGCTCTGGCCCATAAGCGCCAGAATTTCCATTTGTGAAAGAGGCGGCGACGATTCAAAACGGGCCGTAAAATCCAACAAGGGCGCGTTATCGACGATCAGGGATATGGTTACGGGCCCGTCTTCGTTCCGGTCGCGGGATTCCGCGCGCGCCGTCAGGCGGGGGGCGAAACGAAGCTCGTTTTCCCTTAACACAAGCTGGCCGGATCGTATGTAGAAATTCCGTTCAAAATAGAAAATCTCCCCCCCGCGTATCTTTATGTCGCTTGTCAGCGTAAATTGCTTTGTAAGGGTATCGGCCGTAACGTGAAGCTTGGTCCCCATATCAGGATTTGCCCTCAGGAGGGGAAATTTTGAATCCGGATAAAAGAATTCCACAACCGGGCCGGTGCTTATCATCAGATCCACGACAGAGCGGGTGCTTTCATTATTTTGCCCCCGTCCTCTGTTCATTTTATCGGTATCCATGCCAAGCACGCTGTTGTTCGCGTATAAATCGCCTGAAATGTCAAGAATCTGGTTTTCCATTGAAACCGTCATCTTTCCTGACGCGTCACCGCGGGCCGTAAAGCCGTTTATACCGAAACTGTAAGGAATTGGGGTTTCACGGGGGACGGTGATGTTAATATCGAATATATTCGGTATCCAGCGGTCAATTAGGAATTTTCCGCTTACGTATCCCGCGCCTTTTCCAACGGACGCCGAAACAGGGCCAAATGTTATCTCATTGCCCTCTATGACGGCATTACACGGAATCGGGCGCAGCTCGTCAGGTATGTAGGAAGGTATCACAAAACGCAGGCTGGTTCCCCTGGCGCTGCCGAAGAATTCAGGATCGGACAGGGAACCCCTTATGTCTACCGACGCGTTCACATAGCCGCCTGTAAGATATATAGTCTTGCTTTGGGGCAGCAAATAAGTAAATATCCCCGCCATGTCAATATACAAATCGTTGCATGTGACATTAATTGTATTGCCGCTTATATTGCCGACGGCCGTTCCACGCACAGGGGACGGGTTTGAAAGGCCGGCGTAAAAGTTGCCGTTGTTGTCTACCTGCAGCCTGATCATATTGCGCGGCCCGCCCGATACTATGAGAGTGTTACCGTCCCCTTTACCGCCGTCACCGCGTCTGAACACAATATCAAAGGCCTGCGGATCGGTGTCAGCAAAATAGAAATTTTCTACATGCGCCCTGCCTTCAAAATAATCAAGGGCTTCGCCGATCTCGGCCCAGGAATTTACAGGTTTAAAATTCGCGTATAGCGACAGGGAACCCGCCGCCCGCCTGCCGTTGATAAGGAAATTCACATTCCCCCCGGATCCTGCCGCCCCAGTTTTATTATTAATAACAATCTGCGGTAGTTCGCCGTTAATATTATTTACGCCAAGCAGGATCCGTCTGACAGTCAATTCGTCATTGTCCATAACCGCCTGGGCGCTTATATTAATATCCTTTCCGTTCATTTTCCCCCTTAGAGAGGAAAGGTTCAACTCGGCGCTGAAAGAATCAAATGAATTCCAGAGCAGACGCATTTCACCGTCCGCCTGCAAAGTGTTTGCCTTCTCCGTAAACCGTCCCAGCCGTATTGAAGACCCTGAAAGCCAAAGATTAAGCCGGCGGTTTAAATAAGAAATTTCAATTTGATAATTTTCATTATTGTCAACCAGATAAGCGGTCCCTGTAATTTCAGAAAAGGCCTCTGAACCGCCCGGCGCGCTTTGGGCGCTCTGCGGCCACAGAAAATTTGCGTTGCCGGAAAGCGGGCCAAAGCCGTCTTTATAATACAACTGCGGAAAATGAATCCCGTTCTGATCCGCGCGGCATGAGGCCCTAAAATGAGCCGTCCCGGCGGGGCCAATAATGTCAGTCATTTCGAGGCGGTCAAAATTCATTGACCATGCCTTATGTGAATCATAACGGAGCCGCCCGTCCAGATAAAGCAGCGCCGGTTTGCCCAGGAAAGGAACCGGAAAGCCCTCCGTATGTATGACGCCTGAATAAATTCTGTCCCTGGATGTTGTAAAATTTACTTTCAACCCGTAAGACCCGCTGATATCCACCGTTTTTCCATCCAGCACAGTCCCCTTTATTAAGCATGAAATATCCTGATAACCGGCATTTATGGAAAAACCAATGTTATTGGGTTTGGCAAAATCCGCGTTCGCCGACAGAAATAAAACATCTTCTCCACGTCTTATCTGCGCTTTGCCCAGTTCAAAATGGCTGCCGGTTCCGTTAATCGACGCAAACCCGCTAAGCCCTTTGTCCCCTGACCTCCCGGAAAAAACCAGGCTTGGCGTATTGTACAGCACCTGCTCGAAGTCCGTAAAAAGGAACAACTCCGTGGTAATCGCCGTATCGCCAAATACCCCCATTAACACGTCCGGTATGGGCGGATTTTTTACAAAAGGCGATGCGATACCTATCAAATCACCGGCAAAAAATGAATCCAGCGACAACTTCACATCCGCATTTTTAAAACCCTTGGCAAAAGAACCGTCAAGGGAAAACGACCTTCTTTGCGTATTGGCATGTTTTATTTCCGCGGCCCGCGCCCCGGAAACGGAGAAAACCATGCCGTTTTCAGACGGTTCCAGAGACGCCTTAAACGCGGCAATATCATATAATCCATGCCCAATGCTTATCGTCTCACAGAACACGTTTATAACGGAGCCGTTGGTGTTAACTGTAATATCCGCGTTCAGATATTCCCTGCCGCTTGCGCTGAAATTGTCAAGCGAAAGAACCCCCGCAGGGGCGAAGGGCTGGAGACCCACAGCGCCCGTGAAACCGGCGCTGCCGTAAAACGCCGCGTCCAAAGGACGCGCCGCTTCCTGCGCGGCCGTCATTGAAAAACGGAGTTTTTTGATATGCGCCAATTTTTCATCGCCGTCAATATCAATTTCGTATGACGCCGCGTCTATGTCTGCCGCCTCTGAAAAATTTGAAGACGCGGAACCCGCAAGGTTGATTGAATAGCCAAGGACTCCGTCACTGCCGCGGTTTATTAAAGCCTCGCCGGAACTGGCGACGTCAAGCATCTGCCTAAATCCCTCCAAACCGCCTGAAAAAGAAACAAGCTGGGCAAACCTTAAATTATCGCATGACAGGCGGCCCTCAAATTCTTTGCCGTTCTTCCCGCATTCAAATGATATATCGTAGGGAAAATTATCGGGTTTTTTATTTATGTTAACTGCGCCTTCCCTCATCGTAATATTATAAATGACAGGCCCCATGCTTGACATATCCCCGGTTACGGAGGGAATGGAGATAATAGCCGCGCCGTCTTCCATATCCATACGGCATAAACCGTTAGCCGTCATCGCAATCTGAAAATTTACAGGTTCGTCGAAGAATTTGGCTATAGCGACGCTTATTTTCCATTTACTGTCAAGGGCGACGCTATTCTCAAAAACTTCTGCGTTTATATCAAGCGCGTCAAGCGAGAATTTATCGTTTCCGGATAAAATCTGGCATTTGCCGTTCCGAATCCTTATAAAGATTCTTTCCGGCAGTATATCGGATATTCCCCTGGACAAACCTTCCTGTCCGGACATGGCTGTTTTGAAAAGATCGACAAGATCCTTGTCGGTTGTCGTATTGTAATTAACCAGGGGTGAATCGATTTGTACAGAACGGATCGCCAGGGTTCTGCCGCGTAAAATATCCAGAAGCGAATAGGCTATGCGGAAGCGCGACATAGTAAGCAGGGGAACGCCGTCACGTCCCATTATGCTGATATTCCGCACGTCAAAGGAACCGAAAAGAGAAGGGCTTATGGAAGAATACAGAATTTTGCGCCCAATCTGACGCTCAAGCCGGTTTATCAGATTGTCGCGTATGCTTATCATCGCTCCGTACAGGGTCTGCTGCAGGGGCCAAAGGATCAGCGCCCCCAGCGCCACAAGCGCGGAAAAAATGAGTATCTGGGCGTATAACCTGAATGGAAGCGTTTTCTTGAACATCTTTCTTCCTTTAAAATATAACACATTTAAAAGGATTTTGTATCACCTAAATGCGTTGAAATAGTTGAAATTTTTCGTATTATCAGGTATTTTTACTGTGTAACATGGAAATACTTAAAAATTTTGCCGTCTTTGAAGGTCTGGACGGGAGCGGAACCAGCACCCAGCTTGCCCTTCTGGAACAAAAATGGGCAGGCGGAGCCTTCAACGGCCCGGTTTTTACGGCAACATTTGAGCCCACAGACGGGGTAATCGGCAAATTAATACGTTCCACTTTAAGAAGAGAGCTTGTTTTAAGGGCGGATACCCTTGCCAGGCTCTTTGCCGCTGACAGGAACGAACATTTATACGCCCCCGGTAGCATAATAGAACGCTGCAAGCGCGGCGAACTGGTAGTCTGCGACCGTTATACCCTTTCTTCGCTCGTCTACCAGGGCATTGAATGCGGCATGGATCTCCCCCACAGCCTGAACGAATCTTTTCCCGCCCCCGAATTGCTTCTTTTTTTCGACATAGACCCAAATATTGCCCGGCATCGAATGGCCGGACGGCCTTCGCTAGAGATCTTTGAGCATATTGAATTCCAGGAAAAAGCCAGAAAACGGTACCACGCCCTTTTTGACGAATACCGGAAAGCCGGGGTCCGCCTGGAAATAATCGACGCGTCTCAAAGCGTAGAAAAAGTAGCCAGGGACGTATGGAGCGAGATAGTAAAAATGCCGATAATTAAAGCAGGAATATGATCAAAAAACTGCTGTTTTATTCTGTTTCATGCCTCTTGCTGACATCCACGCTTGTCCCCCTTAACGCCTATTATGTCACATATAAAGAGCAGTACTACCGACTGTACCATCTGCACTACATCCAGTACCCGGACGACACCATGGAAAATATCTACTGGCTGGAAAAAGCGTTAAAGGCTGATTTTTGCAACCCCCTCTACGCCCTGGCCCTGATAGAAAACGAGACCCAGTATGAGAAATACCGTTACCTGTTTAATATGCACCTTAACCTGAAAATGATCGAGCAGTACCTGTTTCTGGGTAACAAGTGGAACAAAAGAAACGCTTATTTCTACAACGCCCCCTGGAAAGAACAGAACCTTGAAAGCCTGGAAACCGCGGAAACCTGCTACCGTACCGCCCTTCATTATTGGACGGCCGCGGCGGAATGGGCAGGCAAAGCGCGGGAAAGGCGTTTTTATTTCATCAATCTGCCACGGGTGCAGTTCTGGGAAGACGAGGCCTTCCGCATAGAAAACGGCAGCCTTGATTATGAAAAAATCATCAACCGTGAACTTGCGCTTTTACAGAAAGTCCGCGAAACATTTCAGGCGATGAAGTAAAGGTAAATAAATTTGACCGGCTCTTTCTTTTCTCATTTCTCCGTTCCCAAATATTTATGGAGGAGCTTCAGGACTTCTTCTAAATCAATTGGTTTACCTACATGGTCGTTCATGCCCGCGCTAAGGCATCTTTCAACATCCTCGCGAAATACATTCGCTGTCATTGCCACAATAGGGACAGTTTTCGCGTTCGGAACATCCAAAGCCCTGATACGCCGTGTCGCTTCATAGCCGTCCATTTCCGGCATTTGTATATCCATAAAAATCATATCGTACTTATGCGGAGCCTCTGTAAAAATACGTACCGCTTCTACGCCGTTTTCCGCGCAGTCTACCTCCAACTGTGTCGGTTCAAGCAAACACATTACAATTTCGCGGTTTATTTCCACATCTTCTACCAGCAGTATGCGTTGCCCGGCAAAGATACCTTCAATTTCCGCAGCCTGTTCTTTTTCAATCCGCCTTTTATCAACGCTGAGATGTTCATTGATCACTTCCGCTATGGCAAAAGAGAACAAAGGCTTGGAAAGGAATTCAACAACGCCCGCTTCTTTCGCTTCTTCGGCAACCGCGTTCCAGTCAGCGGCGGAAATCATTATTACAATAAAATTTTCATATCCGCGCATCTTTATTTCGCGGGCAAGCTGTATACCGTCCATGCCGGGCATTTTCCAGTCAATAAAATAGATATGGCAGCCGCCATTTTGCTCTATGAGATCAAGAGCTTCTACCCCGTTTATGGCGGTCTCGCATAATATACCTAACCTATGCGATATATCAAGGAAATACGTTAAAATATCCGGATCGTCATCTACCGCCATAATACGGACATTGTTCAAATTTATATCAGATGACAAAAACGCGTGTTTTTCTTCCGTACCGCGCCGCGCCTGAATGTTAAAGGTAAAAACAGATCCTTTTCCGGGTTCTGACTGAACCCATATTGTTCCGCTCATCATTTCTACAATGTTTTTGGAAATCGCAAGGCCCAGCCCCGTACCGCCGTATTTGCGTGTTGTGCTGGATTCCGCCTGCTGAAAAGAACTGAACAGGCGTTTTTGTTCTTCAGCGCTTATTCCGATACCAGTGTCGCTTACCGAAATTTGTATGGTACAAAGGCCGTTTTCTTCTTTAATAAAGTGCGCGTTAAGGATGATGGAACCTTTTTCCGGCGTGAATTTTACGGAATTACTTAAAAGATTGGTAACGACCTGGGCCAGCCGCTGGTCATCTGCGACCAGGGTCTGCGGAATTTCCCTGTCAATGTGTATCGTTAGTTTTTGTTGTTTTTCGTCAACGCGGAAATTTATAACAGTGATTACTTTTTGCAGCATCCTTTCAAAATTAAATTCTACAGGCGACAGTTCCAGCATATTCGCCTCAATTTTTGACATATCAAGTATGTCGTTTATAACACCGAGCAGGTGCATTGAGGCGTCTTCTATCTTGTCCAGCGCGTAGTCTTTGTGCTCAATGTCCTTTGCGTTCTTGCCGATTGTCGTCATGCCGGTTATCGCGTTCATGGGCGTTCGCATTTCATGGCTCATGTTGGAAAGGAATTCGCTTTTCGCCTTGCTTGCTTCCGTAGCCTTATGCAGCGCTTCTTTAACATCACGTTCCATGTCGGCGTGAATGAACGCGTTCGCGAATAAGAATGCCGCAGAGCGCAGCATCTCAATAATGTCATCTTCAAAATAACGTTCATTTCTGGTATCGCCGAAAAGCACGAAGCCCCAAAACGCATTGTTTATATGTATCGGTATGACGGCGGTTGTCAGGAGCCCAAAGGATTGAAGCGTGGCGGCGGCTCTTTCAAACAGCAGTTTTGACGGACTGTTTATATGATTCCCGTCGGACAAATGCGCTTCCCAATCAGGTATCAACTGCGCGTAAGGTACGTTAATGAGAGACTCAATCACTTCGGTGCTGCCCCCGGAATTTCTGTCCCAACGGTAGACCTCAGACATATACAAACTGCCGGCCCTTTTATGATTACGGCACAGAGTCAGCCTGTCAATTTCAGCTATATCGGCAATCAGGCGCACCCCTGCCGCCATCGTATCATCAAAAGCTCCGTCGCGCTGCGACAGAAAAAGTATAGCCGTCTTGTTAAGGACATCCGTCATTTTTTTGCTGTAAGCGTTACGCTTGCTCATATCGGAAAAAGTATCTTCCAAAAGCGAGAATTCATTTTCCCTGGACCCCAAAACCTTCGGAAGCACTTCATTGGCTGACAATCTGCCGACATTGACTGTCAATGTTCTTAACGGGATAACTATAAGTTTATGTATGATTAAATAATACGCTGTCAAACTGGCCACAAATATTAAAATAGTAACAATTATATTGGTACGGAACAAATTCGCTTGAGCGGCTAATACAGTATCCATATAAAAATTTGTTCCGGCATAACCGGCGGTCGTTCCGTCATGCCGGTATATGGGTTCTCTGGCGCTTAGAAAAAAACCCCACTCGGTTTCGGAAATATAAGGGGCCGGCTTTTTTCCGGCTGATAAAACGAGCTGTAGTTGGGAATCAATCCCGGATTGCTCCCAATCGGAAAAACTGCCAAGCGCCATATGGGTATCGGCTTCGGGGTCGGTATCAAAAACGAAAAATTCGCCGTCATCGGCTATTTGGGTAACAAATATATATGTCATACCAGATATGGTTTGTATAGACCTTAGCGTATCAAGCAATCTGATGTAATTATCATCATCCTCCAATGTCTCTAAATAGAAGTCTATATCTTCCGCCGAGATAAAGGATGCCGCCAACCGGGCGGCAGTTTCAGTCTTGGCGGCATATCTGTCATGCGTTTCTTTTTTGGATAGACGCAGCTGATTCGTAAGAATACCAATGGATATTACTACGGAAAACAACCCGAGAAACAAGAGTATCTGCGAAACCAAGGAATTAAAAAAACTTACAGATTTCACACCTGTTCATCCCCAATTACTTATTATTCTTTGATGCAAGTATATAGTCAATACTCTAATTCGTAAATTCAACCTTAATATGAGTCGTGCGGGATTCAAACCATTGCTTTTCATTTGATAAAACGGCAAGGTAAATTAGATTTTATCCTCAGTCTTAATGCGAAAATTTCATTATAAACTCAGTTCCCCACGAACCGCCGGCTTCCAGATCCAGATGGAAAAAAGGCATAACGGAATACGCCTGGTAAAATTTTTCGCCTTTGTCGGAACCGTCGGCGTAGACAGGGGAGATATGCCCGTCAAATGGTTTGACAGAAGAAAAGATTATCTGTACCTCGTTCTTTATATCGTGGATTTTTAGGCAGTCGGTTTCGCGCAGGGGCGCTGTTACGGGAACGTCATGGACTCCGGGTTTGCAGACATAGAAACGGGCGAAAGATTCACCCTCGCCTGGCAGGGCCAGATCTATCCCCGGGGTAAACAGAAAAACATCGGGGTTAGTGCCTCTGTTGGTTATTGTATAACCCACATGGACCGAATCTTTTTTTACCTGGTATAACTTTTCTATTTCAATGTTTTTGAACGGACCCGCGTTGGCCTGCCGCAATACAAGCCCAAGCCTCCGGCGGGCCTTGTCCATTTCGGCAAGCTCATAACACTCGTTATAACAGAGCCGCGATCCTTTTATAACTTCATTATCATAAGTCTCAACCGGGGCGTCCTTTGGCAGCAGGCTGTCTGCAAAAGCCGGCCTTCCGCCGCGGGCGTACAGGTAATTCCATGTTTTTGGCTGGTAGTCAAGCTCAAAAATACCGCCGCCGGCGCTTTGCACATAACAGTTGATCTTCGAGTCTTGAAAAAGCCATTCTTCAATTCCGTCAAAGTTAAAATCAAAAGGAACAAGCGACGGGGTAAATTTTCCCTTTTCGCGGGTAACCTGCTCGGCGCGCAAAAGAGCGGCGTAAGCTGCGTTCCTGATCAAATGGCTGCGCAGCCTTTTCCCTTTTGAACAAAAAAGGTCGCAGCTCTGGGCTTTCCACAGTTCCTCGTGGGCCGACAGTTTGCGCGACTTGTCGCCCCGGAGCTGGTTTATCAGCACATTGGTAAAAATCATCTTTGAGTAAATCCCTAACGCCTGCGGATTCTCAATTATGAAACGCCGGGGCGGCACGCCGTCCTCATAGCGCGTTGAATCGGGTATGTACAGTTTTTGAGCGCCGTTAAGGGTTTTTAACAGCTTTCCAGGGCTGACCGTCTCGGCAAAACTTTCGCAGTTGGAAAGATCGTCAAAAAAATTGCCCCACGCCCAATCAACAGATCCGTCAGGGCCCATATTCAGTTTGTCGGGAAATATTGAGACGATCTTATCGCGCCCGTCAGGCGCGCCGCCGCTTTCATTGTTAATACTGTTAAAATCTTTTAAAATATTAAAAATATTTTTTTTTACCAGGCCTTCTTCAACCGACCTGGACACCGGGAAGACGGTAATAAGCTTTCCCTGGTCTTCGCAGATGCAGGGCGCGTCCCTGCCGCCGGCAAGGACAAACTGCCGCTTGTCCAGAAAAGTAAAGTCCATGCCGCAGCTGGCCAGGGGGGTTACAAGGCCGTGCTCCCAGACATAGCCGGGTATCCAGCAGCCCTGCGGGCGCTTCCCGAACTGCCTGCGGATGTAGGTGGTTAACAGCTCAATCTGCCCTATTTTATCCTGCAAAGGTATAATCGGCAGCATGGGTTCGTAAAACCCGCCCCCAATCATTTCCGCCTGTTTGCGGGCAACC
>Ga0268262_10004403_pt1 | contig 14583 bp, 17 predicted proteins | sample TergutNc150P3_FD_190354 | JGI IMG/M metagenome (GOLD analysis project Ga0268262, IMG submission 190354) | Nasutitermes corniger P3 segment gut microbial community from laboratory colony in Florida, USA - Nc150 P3 (SPAdes) (version 2) | ecosystem: Host-associated > Arthropoda: Insects >... | reverse complement strand
CCAGATCTCTTCTCTAGCGGTTTGCGTTAACCCTGGGAGCGCCTTCAACTGTTATTGGAATATGCCTTTCCGTAAAAACTGCCGTATCACTCTTGAGAACCTGGAAGATAAAGATCTCATCTATTTTTACGAGATAGATTATGCCCTTGCTCCAATACCGGAAGAATGCGGCTATTTCCATGCACAGTTCAGAAGATCCAATCCCCTGCCTTACAAAACGGAACATACCATTTTGGAAGGTATCAAAGGTAGGGGCCAGTATGTGGGAACTTATATAGCATGGCAGGCGAACAATAACGGCTGGTGGGGTGAAGGGGATGCTAAATTTTTTATAGACGGCGACAGTGAATATCCCACCATCTGTGGAACCGGAACAGAGGATTATTTCTGCGGTTCTTATGCATTTGAAGATCCTTATACCCATGATCGTTATGTATCTTACACCACTCCATATGCAGGTTTTCATGAGATACGACGGGATGAGTTTTTTAACTGCCAAAAACGCTTCGGCATGTACCGCTGGCACATAACAGATCCGATCCGGTTTGAAAAGGATCTAAAAGTTACTATCCAGGCTTTGGGCTGGCGGGAAGGGGGTCGTTACCTGCCGCTCCAAGATGATATAGCTTCGGTAGCTTACTGGTATCAGACCTTGCCTGCGGCGCCGTTCCCGGTTTTACCGGACAGAGATTACCTGGAAGTTATTTGATATTAATAGAACTTACATTGCGGGCAGATTTGGAGGATGTTATGAATAACCTTAAAATCAAATCTTCGAATATAATAAGTTGAAAGACGTATCAACTGTGCAGAAGGAGCTTAATCATGGTTGAATTGAATCTTGATAAAGGACGGAAAAGAACTCGTTTCCAACAGTTATGAGTCTCCCTTTAACCATCCTTCTCACCCCAAGGGGCATCCGGATCGAATGAGCCATGAGTTGGGGATGCGGCTTTTTCATTTTTAGGGGAATCCCTTGAAGAGTATTATGAAAACCTAAAAATAGAATAAAGGAATGTACGGTTATGTTAAACTGCGGAATTATCGGATTGGGCGGTCTTGGCAAGGTTCATTTTAAAAACCTTAACGAGATGGAGAAAAAGGGTATCGGCGTAAAGCTTACCGCTTTATGCGATATAGACGAAAAAAGATTTTCAGAAAAAGTGAATATTAATTTGGGCGAAGATAAGTCTAAAATTGATCCGGCAAAATATAGCATTTATACCGACGCGGAAAAAATGTTAAAAAACGAAAAGCTGGATTTTATGAATGCGGTTGCCTATCAAAGAAAAATCACCATCCCGGAAATGAAAGGCAAAAGGCTTATACTGCACTTTGGAGCTTGCGATTATGAAACCGAAGTATATATAAACGGGAATTTCGTTGATCGGCACAAAGGGGGCTACAGCTCCTTTAGTTTTGATATTACCAGATTTGTCTCCGCAGGTGAATGTACGCTTACATATAAAAAGTGACACCACTATATTACCTCAGATAGTTATGGGCAGACATTCTTAAGTTTTTGAGGAGATAGAAAGAGATAATAAATGGCAAAGACGGTTGATGAGTATTTGAATGATCCCAGGATTCTCGAAGATGTAGAAATGATGGAAGCTCCGGAGTGTATCAGAGAAATCCATGCCATACGACTTAAGCTTCAGGACGAGGCATCTTGAATGACACCAGAAGAACACGTTAATTATGTGAACAAAAAAGCAGAAGCAATTTTAGCCCAGTGGGGGATAACTCCCCGATGTTATACCGATTTTACTAATGAAGAAGTAGTTTCAAAGCAAATAATGGCTGGAAAATAATGTTCTGTTAAGCGCCTCCATTAAAAACCTCGTGAAAAATCTCTATATATCTCAACATCTGCTGATATGAAACCTGGGGCGGAATTCGATGATCCGGGATAGGAATGAATCCTCCTTCATCAACACAAGGTTTAAGGCTAATGAGATGTTTGCGTAATTCACCTTCTGACGCGAAGATATAGTTCTTGTTTACGGCTCCAAATATACGAAGATCCCTCCCAAACTTTTTTCGCAGATCCTCCGGGTTGGCCCCCATTTTCCTACTTCGATGGGAAACATGATATCAAAGCCTGAACCAAGCCATGAAGGCATTAGTATTTCACTCCAACCATCGCTGTCGACAAGAGCCAATGGTACACCTGCTTCTTTATAGAACCTAATCATTCGGCGGTAATATTTATCAAATATATCTTTGTAGATAGAGGGAGAAAAAAGCGGCCCGGAAGAACCGCAGCAATCCTCAAAAAAATAAACAAAATCAAATTCAGCAATACATAATACCGGCTCCATCAATTGCATAAAATGATCGGAAATATATTCGATCATTTCCTCAAATAATTCGGGATCGTCATACATGATATATGAAATATTCTCGACTCCCATCCATCCTCGGAGCCATCCATATAAACTTCCACCCATAAATGTTTTGACTGTATCTCTTTCGTTAAATTTCTTGGCTTTAGCTTCCCACCCGCTGGGTCTGCGTTTCGGATCAGAGGGATCCAAAAACCTTTTAAAATTCTCCCATGATTTTCGCGTCGGTTCCAGGGCATGAAGACGCGTATGAGGTATAGAGGAACCGTCCTTACGCTCCACGATCTCTTCGCCGATGGAACTGCGTATTACCTGCCTTGTCTCGTCTTCTTCCAGGACTTTAGACTCAATGTCGCCAATACACAAGGTATTAACCAAGCCGTGATAACCCCACATTCCAGGTTCCCAGTCAGGATCCATGCAAGGGAGTTGAGGGCCTGGATCTCCCGGTATTATTTCTCCGGAGAAACCTTCATCTTTCCAGCGTAATTTTGTTTCATTCCAGGAACCAAAAAAATAACATGGTATACGGTCAACAGATTGAAAAGTAAAGACCTTATTAAAAAGTTCACGGTAGGTCATAGAATCTCCCTATAGTTTCTCTACTCTTTTATTCCACTTCCAAGAACACCTTGGACATAGTACTTTTGAAACGGTAAAAAAAGAAGTAAAGTCACTAAAGATGATGTTATCGAGCCGGCGTATAAACATGACCAAAGGACAAAATGTTCTCTTCTAAGAGAGCCTAAAGCGCTCTGGATCATCTGTACGCGACGGGCTCGCGCAACCAACAAAGGCCAAAAATACGCATTCCACTGTCCCATGAATGTCATGAGACCGGCGGTTATAAAAACAGGAACAGATGAGGGTATAATAATGTTAAAAAATATTCTTATCCAGCTTGCGCCGTCTACACGGGCAGCTTCAATTAAACTCATTGGAATATCACGAAAGAATTGGACAAATAAAAAAAGGACTAGTCCATCGGCTATGCTAGGTATGATGATTCCATGATAAGTATCAACCCATCTAAATTGATTTACCACATTATAAAGCGGTAAAGCTATTGCTTCAAATGGAACCATAAAACTTATTAAAACGATTGAAAATATTATACGTTTAAACCGAAACTCAAATACGGCAAATGAAAAAGCCGCAATACTGTTCACTATACAACTCAAAAATATAGTCAAGGCAGTGATTAGTAAAGTATTAATCATAGGTTGTAAAAAATTAAATTCGCTAAACAAGCGCACATAAGCGTCAAATGTTGGTTTTTGTGGAATAAGGGTTTTTGACGTGAAAGGCATAGCATATCTATACAGTTCGTCATCGGATCGCAGAGAAGAGGCAACTCCCCACAGTAAGGGAAAAATGGTAATAAACGCGATCACAAGTAATAGCAGATAGATAAAAATATACCAGATTCGCTTTTTTGTATTCACTGATTATCTCCCCTTAATCGTGCTATCATCTTTGCCATTTAAAAATTTAAATTGAATGACGACTATAATAATGATAATAATAAGCAAAACTGTCACAATTACCGCTGCTCGCGGACGATCGCCAAATAAGAAAGCCGCATTATAGGCTTCATAAATTAAAACATGCGTACTGCCTTCCGGCCCGCCTTTGGTAATCAACTGTACCGGAGCAAAAAGGAGCATTCCCCCGATGGTATCCGCTATTATAACAAATAATAAAACTTTTTTAATCATGGGAATTACAATTTTGAAAAGAACTGTCAAATATCTTGCCCCATCCATTTTAGCGGATTCAAATAATCCGGAATCAATATTTTTCAATCCGGCTAAAATAAACATCATCCAAAATCCTACACCTTTCCATGAAGCAATAACAACAATACTCCACAGAGCCTGGCTCTTGCTAATTAGAAATCCTTGGGGAGGAATATTTATAATACCTAACATGCTATTTATAACACCATTATTGGGACTAAGCATTAAATTCCATAATATAGTAGCGATTGTTAATGATATCGTAACCGGAAGATAATAAATTGTTCTAAATATCCCGACACCTTTTATATCAACATTTACCAATAAAGCCATACAAAAAGCTAATATAATTTGAAGCGGGAGCATTATTAAGTTAATTTTTATAGAAATCCATAGAGAATTCCAAAATGACATATCGGAAAAAACTCGTTTATAAACAGAAAATGTCCACATTCCATCATTTTTGAATCCATCTATAATTGTTTTATATATCGGGTAGGCTTTAAAAAGTAAAATGAGAATAAAAGCCGGCAATATGAATAAATATGGGATATAATTGAAGCGGTTAAAAAATCCTTTATATCTCGTCATTTTCTGCTTCACCACCTAAAAATAAATATATGGCGGACGGTAATAAATACCGTCCGCCTTCAATAAAAACTTAATTGGTTGAGATCATCTCTTATATCTGACCAATGCGGAATTAATATCCCTGACGGCTCTATCCAATCTGGGCTTGACATCGGAACCATTGCGAATATCTTCAAAGGTTGCATCCATGATAGTGTGATATTCATTATATCCTGGTGTAATAGCGCGGGGTACCGCCGTATGGGTTGATTCATAAACAGCTATTTTCATAACGGGATTGGCATTCGGATCGTTCAAGATTGAATTAACCTGAGCCATTGTTGCGGGAAGTTGTCCGGTTCCTATAATGTTTAGTTGCTTGTCTCCAAAAGTATATAAAGAATTCCCTTCACCCAATGTCATCCATTTGACAAATGCAGCAGCCAAATCCTGTTTTTTTGACGAGGGCACAACGCCAATATGCCAGCTTCCTGTAGCGGTTCCAACTTTATCTTCATATCCTTTAAATGCCGGAACAGGGGCAAATCCAACTTTAAAAGTACGGTTAACAACAGAAGGATCATTCCATGTTCCTCCTACCATAAAAATTATTTTACCGGAATTAAAAAGATTGGGTACTTCCATAGTAGTAAATCCACGCAAGGCAAGACCGTCTTTAAAAAGATTTTGGTACCATGTCATGGCTTTGACCCATTCCGGACTGTTGATTATGCCGTCAACTGTAAATCCATCATCACCGATATTTTTCGCCCCCATACTGTTAGGAATGGGTAACATCTGATATGTCATGCTGACCTGCTCAAATATTAGTCCGCTTATCCCATTGGTACGGTTAGGATCCAATTTGCTTAATGCTTGTCTGGCATATTCCACAACTTCTTCATAAGTGAGGCGGTTATTTACATCACTGGGACGAACCTTTACCCCCGCTTGATCCAGTAAATCCTGGTTCCACCAAAGTATTTGCGAAGAATTATTTAAGGGTGGAGCATAAAATTTTCCGTCCCATGTGGCAGCCTTCTTTGCAACCGGAACATAACCATCCAGTTCCGCCCGAGTGAAATATTTATCCAACGGTATAAGGAAACCCCCTCTTACGGCATAATTGGATATACCAGCAAGATCAACTACCATTACATCATAATCGGAAGACCCGGAGGGGACTTTTAACTCCAAAACTTCCCAATAATCATCATTGAAGTCACCAGTTACACGAACACCAGTTTCCTGATAATATTTTTCGAATATTCGCGTTAATCTCTGCTCTTCAGAGTTCAGGTCAGTTCCTGCCCCCCAACCAAAAAATTTCAGTGTTTTTGCATCATTGCTACCTTTCTGTTGGCCTCCACCAGCAAAAACATTCCCCAAAAGACAAATTGCAAAAAGCAATACTGCCAACAACTTGAACAAACCTTTCATATTGTTCCTCCTAAAAATATTTTTTATACGTTGCCGTATAAATGACCATGTTTATTCCGCATACATCATTCAGCCAGCTTCCTGAACAAAGCCTCAAAAAGCTTGTCTCGGTTAATATTGTACACATACCGGACAAAGTGCCTGGTTGGATCAAAACTGTAGTGATTATCGTACTGGGGTATTGGACTGGGGCAAAGGTAATCCTCCATAAAATCCCTATCTAAAAGCCAACCTACTGCGGTAACATCCCAGATGACTCTTGTCCAGTTGGGAAGCCCTCCGTCTTTTATTGCGGAATTGGTCGTATAATCCACAAGGTAATCGCAAAGGGCGTTTTTACGCCGCAGCCGAAGATTACACGGGCCGCGGCTACATCCTGCATCATGTTAAATTCTCTGGTATCCGGCCAATGGTGGGCATGACCTCCAAGCCACACAACTACAATGCGATCAATGATTTCCGGTTTCAGGATGATGGCGGATGCTATGTTGGTGATTGCGCCAATAGAAACAACATAAAGAGGCTTTTCAGGACTATAGCCCATTGCTTTTTCAGCCAAATCCCGCGCCGCTTCGGACTCAACCGGCTCTCTCTCAGAAGGCAGGTACTTTTCCGAGCCCCGCTTAACCAGCGGCTTAAGATCATCCCTTTTCATCAAAGTGAGGATCTTTATGATTTCGTTATAGCTTTTTTCCATGCCATCGGCTGGGCTTGAAGAATTCTGATTAAAAAAAGGCGCAGCATAAATACCTGCGAGGTTCAGTTTTTCTTTGGATTTAATTAAAAAAGCCAGGGCGAACTGATCATCAATCTCGTTGTAGGTATCTGTGTCGATTACCACATCAACGGGGCCTGTGGGCTTCCGGAGTCGGTTAAGTAGGCCTTTATCATCCTGTTCCATAGTTCATCCTTTACGAAGAAACCACATCTTAATAAATGTACTAAATATTTTACTAAAACATATTAGCATCGTTTTAATACTATATGCCTTATTTTCTTATTCTGTCAAGCTATTTTTTGATTTTTCATGCGAAAAGCGCAATTAAGTACCAAAACGAACAGAAAACATTATATTCTTAACTAAAATTTTAGTAAATTTACTTAACAAACTTGACAAGCCGCTTATAAAAACCATATAATGAACCATGTCTTCCAGAATTATTGACATAGCCAAAAAAGCCAATGTTTCACCGGCGGCAGTTTCTTTGGCATTAAACAATAAGTCCGGGCTTTCCAGCGAAGTTCGACTAAAAATTATTGATATTGCCGCCCAAATGGGTTATAAATCTGTCCCGAATAATCCCGGCCTGGTTAACGAAAAAATTACTATTCGTCTGTTAAAAATCGCCAAGCACGGCCACATTGTGAACGAAAGGCATAATCCCTTTATTACCGAGTACCTTGAGGGCATCGAAAACGAGACAAAGAAGCGCAAATATAAACTGGAAGTGTCGTTCTATGATAAAAACCCCATTGAAGAAATCGTGGAAGAACTTGTCAGGCAGGAAATGGATAAAAGCGTCAGCGGATTTATTATTTTGGGAACGGAACTAAACGCCCATGAGCTTAATTTTTTTACAAGGCTGCTAACCCCGGTGGTTTTTATAGACACCTATTTTCCCCTTTCAATATACGATTGTATTGATATTGATAACGCGGACGGGGTTTTCAGGGCTGTTCAGCATCTGTATACAAACGGCCACAGGAGTATCGGCCTGGTCAAGAGCAGCTATGAAACCATGAATTTCAAAATGCGGGAATACGGGTTTTATGACGCCATGGAATATTATTCCCTGCCGGTTCAAAAGGAATTTATAGTCAGCGTGGATCCCGCTTTTGATAAATCGATAAATGATTTCAGCAATTTTCTGGAAAACTCCCGCGTCCTGCCCAGCGCGTTTTTCAGCATGAACGATATGATAGCGTATGGCTGCATAAAAGCATTACAGAAACACAATTACAATATCCCTCTGGATGTCAGCGTGGTCGGCTTTGACGATCTGCCTTCCAGCCTCATGTCCGATCCCCCACTTACAACAATCCGGGTATCGTCGCATCAGATTGGCCGCCGGGCTGTTGAAAGGCTTTCAGAAAGAATTTTTAATCCCAATGAAGGATTGCCGGAAAATATTATGGTTCCCAATAAACTGGTGATCCGTCAAAGTGTAAGGCAGCTATGAAAACCCTTGTATACGGCTCTCTGAATATTGACCTGGTTTTTTCCGTGGATCACATAGCCATACCCGGCGAAACAATTTCCAGCTCTTCTCTTATTAAGGGCGCGGGCGGAAAGGGCGCGAATCAGGCTGCGGCCCTTGCCAAAGCCGGAATGGAAACCTGGATGGCGGGAAAAATCGGCAGGGACGGAGCTTTTCTACTGGAGCTCCTTGAGTCCTACGGGGTTCACACCGAGAAGGTTGTTCAATATGAGGGACCATCCGGCCAGGCTTTGATTCAGGTGGAAAAAAGCGGGCAGAATTCAATAATTCTTTTTGCCGGCGGAAACAGCAAAGTGAGCCGCGAGGAAATAGAGCAATGCCTTTTATTTTTTGGTAAAGGTGATTTGGTCATACTTCAGAATGAAATTTCAAACACGGATTTTATTATGAAGATGGCAAAAAGCCGGGGCATGAAAGTTGTTCTGAATCCCTCCCCATGGAACGAAATGGCAGAAAACCTTCCGCTGGAATTGGCAGATACACTTTTTGTCAATGAAATCGAAGGAGCGGGCCTCGCGAAAATGGGGCCGGAAATTTCGGCGGAAGATATTCTGGATCGCCTCTGCTCTTATTTTCCGAAAACAGAAATCATTCTGACTGCCGGCATAAATGGCGCATATTACGGTCTTAATAAGTCCAGGGCCAGAGGGGAAATAGTATCTGTTCCGGTAGTTGACACCACAGGAGCCGGAGACAGCTTCTCCGGTTACTTCCTGACAGCCAGAGAGAGAGGGTATTCGGTTCAGGATTCCCTGAACGCAGCCTGTAAAGCGGCGGCCATCACCGTCTCCCGAAAAGGAGCCATGGAGTCCATTCCTTTTAAGGATGAGGTGTTTTAGGGAAGGACAGCGCCGACTACCATTCCCGCGGAACAAAGCCCTCCGGTACGTCTATCTTCATGGTGTCTCCCGACTGTTCAATTACATATAGCCCGGATTTTGTTATAAATGTCATTGACATGAAACTCCGACTAATTTACTATTGAAAAGTAAATTAGTCGGAGGTAGAAAATGTATATTCACCGCCACGCATCTGGAGCCCTAAATGAGCTGAAAAAGCATTTCGGGGCAGTTATAGTAACAGGCCCCCGGCAGGTAGGAAAAACGACGCTCATTGAAGAAACGATTGTTGCTCCTGGAAAAGGGAAAATTGCAATAGCAAACCTTGACGACCCGTTGATCCTCGAAACCGCCAGGGATGAGAGCGGCCGTTTTTTCCTGGATCACAAGCCCCCGGTTTTTATTGACGAAATCCAGTATGCGCCAAACCTTTTTCCTTATATTAAAATGATAGTGGACAGGGAGAAGAAAAACGGCCTTTTTTATCTTTCAGGTTCACAGCAGTTTTCGCTCATGAAGGGGGTAAGTGAATCCCTTGCAGGCAGAATAGGCGTTATCGATCTATTGGGCCTGTCTTTGCGGGAAATAGGGAACGACCCTTTCACTGAGCCGTTTTGTCCGACTGCCGGTTATTTTGCCGCCAGAAAAAAAATGCCCGCCTTCGATTATGAAAAATTATGGGAAATAATCTGGAGGGGAAGCATGCCCCGGTTATACGCGGATCCTTCCTTTCCTCATGAAGCGTTTTATTCAGCCTATCTGCGTACTTACATTGAAAGGGATGTGCGTTCAATCGTGAATGTGGGAGACGAGAAGAAGTTCCTCTCTTTTATCCGAAGTACAGCGGCAAGGACAGCCCAGATACTTAACATTTCCAAACTCGCGGAGGATACGGATATTTCCCGAACAAGCGCCGAACGATGGCTTTCCGTTTTGATAAGCGCAAACCTGGTTTTTTTGCTCAGACCCTTTCATGTTAATATCAGCAAGAGGGAAATAAAAGCGCCGAAACTGTATTTTCTGGATACCGGCCTTGCGGCGTATTTAACCGGCTGGGACACGCCGCAGGTACTCCGCAAGGGAGCAATGGGGGGCGCGTTTTTTGAAACTTTTGTCATCGCTGAAATTATTAAAAGTTATATTAACAAAGGCATTGCGCCCCCTCTTTATTATTACCGTGACAAGGAACAACGGGAGATTGACCTTTTGATCTGGAAAAACGGTCGCCTTTTCCCTCTGGAAATAAAAATGACCGCCAACCCCGAAAAAAAACATATAGCGGCCTTCAATGTGCTGGATGCCCTTCCGGCGCCATACAAGCGGGGCGAAGGCGGACTTGTTTGCTGCTACGAAGAACATGTCTCTTTGGGCGCTAAGGATAATGTTATACCCTTCCAGTATCTATAACAGCTTACTTAAAATCCCCGGCATAACTTATTTCGTCGCAATATTCGCAGCGGTAAGTTCTGTGTTCAGGATCCTCCAGGTGAAAAATGTGAGGAATATATTTTTCAGTGGAAGTAATGCAGCGGGGATTTTTGCAGATGATCACGTTTTCCACTCTCTCAGGAAGTTTTAATCTTCTCTTCTCCTTGATTTTTTCATCTTCGATGATTTTCACTGTGATATTGGGATCAATAAGGCCCAAAAGATCACAATCAATCAAACTGATTTCGTCGATCTTGATGAGGTCTTTTTTTCCCATCTTGCTGGAGCTGGCGTTTACAACAAAAGCCACGGTATAAGGCGCTTTGTCCAGGCCCAGCCAGTTGAAAATGCGTATTCCCTGGCCCGCTTTTATATGATCAATTACAATACCCTTTCGTATCTTTTCAATGTTAAGCATCTTTCCCCCTATGCCGTCAAAACCGATGACAGTAACGCCATCCTGACATACATTCCGTATTTCGCCTGTTTAAAATACATGGCCCTTGGATCCTTATCAAGCTCAAGGTCAATTTCGTTTACCCTTGGAAGAGGATGGAGGATCATCATATCTTTTTTTGCGGATTTCATTTTATCCGCGTTCAAAATGTAAGTATCCTTCAGGCGCAGATAATCTTCCTCGTTAAAAAACCTTTCCCTTTGAACTCTGGTCATGTAAAGAATGTCCAGTTCCCCTATCACCTCCTCCAGGTTATCGGTTTCGGTAAATGGGACATTGTTCTTTTTCAGCGCCTGCGTTTTCAGGAAGTCTGGAATTTTTAATTCAAGCGGAGAAATAAAGTACATTTTAATACCCTCGTACCGGCTCAGGGTATTGGCAAGCGAGTGGACGGTGCGGCCGAATTTTAAATCCCCGCAAAACCCGACCGTCAGGTTTCCGATTTTTCCCCTGAGCCGGCGAATGGTCAATAGGTCTGTCAATGTCTGGGTCGGATGGTGATGCCCGCCGTCCCCCGCGTTAATCACCGGGACTTCCGTATAACGAGTCGCCAAAAGAGCCGCCCCTTCCTTTGGGTTGCGCATAACGATAACATCCGCGTAGCACGCCACTGTCCTTATCGTGTCAGCAAGACATTCGCCTTTGGCAACAGAACTGGAACCGGGCTCCGCAAAGCCCAGGCAGCTCCCGCCCAGGCGCAGCATGGCGGCTTCAAAAGAAAGCCTGGTTCGCGTACTTGGCTCAAAGAAAAGGGTTGCTAAAACGTTTCCCCTGCACTGTTCCCGAAATGACGCCGGGTTTTTTTCGATTTCCCCGGCCCGCTCAAAAAGCCACTCCATTTCTTCCTTAGAAAAATCAAGAGGCTCGATTAGATATCGTCCCTTCAGCATGGTTCCTCCCTGACCTGATCTGCCAGGCTAAAGCGCCTGGTTAAAAAAAACCGCCCCTTTGGGCGGTTTAAAAAATTACATCAACACCATTACCTTGATCGGGCACTTGCTAACGCAGGCCCCGCAGCTTGTGCATTTCGCGTTATCCACAACCGGAATTCCGTTTGCCATTTTAATGCATTGTTCAGGGCAATTTTTTACACAAAGCTCGCATTTTATGCAGCCATGCTTGCAGTTTTTGGCCACCTTTGCTTTATTGACGTTTAAATTGGAGCATTGAGGGCGGGAGCCTTTTAAATCCCTGGGAATTACCCAAATGATGTGCTGGGGACATTCATTCGCGCAGGCCCTGCAGCCTGTACATCGCCCGGCGTCAATATGGGGCAGCCCGTCTTCGCCTATTGTGATTGCGCCAAATTTGCAAACCTTCGTGCAGTCGCCAAAACCCTGGCAGCCCCAGGAACAGAGCTTGATGCTTCCGGTGGAAATTTTCGCGGCCCTGCAGCTCTTCACGCCGACATACTCCCCTTTGAGGAGCGCGGTTTCATGGGTACCGCGGCAAGCCACGACCGCCACCATGGACTTCACATTGGCGCTGCCTCCGGCCAAAGCGGCGATCTTTTCCGCGACGGCCTGGCCGCCAACGGAACAGCTGTTTATCCCGGCCTGGCCTTTCACTATCGAAGCGGCGTAGGCGTCGCAGCCGGGGTAGCCGCAGGCCCCGCAGTTTGCCCCGGGCAGCGCCGCGCGGATTTGCCCTATAAGCGGGTCTTCATCAACGGCAAAAAACTCTTTAAAAAAGCCCAGGGCCAGGCCAAGAATAAAAGCGATAGCAAGGGAAAGCAGCGCGGTTGTAATAATTATGATCATCGCGGCCCCCTACTTTACCAAACCCGAAAAACCCGCGAAGGCAAGCGAAAGAAGGCAGGCGCACACAAAAAGTATGGGCGTCCCCTTAAGAAATGCCGGAATCGGGCTTGTCCTGAGCCTCCGCCTTAGCCCCGCCAAAAGCAGCATGGAAAGGAGAAAGCCTAAAGCGACGCCGATGGCGTAGGCCAAAGATTCGGCAAAATTGTACCCGTTGGAAATATTGTCCAGCGTTACCGCCAGAATGGCGCAGTTGGTAGTGATCAGGGCAAGGTAAATTCCCATGGCGTTGTACAAACCCGGCGCGGATTTTTTAAGGTAAAATTCCACAAGCTGAACCAGAGACGCGATGACCAGAATAAAAACCAACAACTGCAAAAACACAAGCCCCAGAGGTTCCAGGATGAATTTATAAACCGGCCAGGTAACGCAGGTCGCCAGCACCGTAACGAAGGTAACCGCAAGGCCCATGCCTATGGATTTGTCCTCGTCGGTACTCATCCCGATAAAGGGGCAAAGGGCGATAAAGCGCATCAAAACCACGTTATCTATTAAAAAAGCGCTGATGAATATTTTAAAAAGATTCATGATACGCCCCCCTCGCCCTTTAGCTTTGATTTAATAAAGAGGTTAAGGCTGATAAACAAGGCAAACACCAAAAAGCCGCCCGGAGGCATAATAAAAAAGAGAATAGGCACATAACTGTCGGGCAGCACCTGAGCGCCCAGAATTGTACCGGAGCCAAGCAGCTCGCGAACAAGGGAAATACCAAGGAGAACCCAGGTATAACCCAGACCCATGCCAAAGGAATCGGCTATGGCGTCAGGAAGCGGCGCTTTGGACGCAAAGCCCTCCACCCGCCCCATGATGATGCAGTTGACCACGATAAGCGGGATGAATACCCCCATCGCTTTGGAAAGATCGGGGAACCACGCCTTGAGCACATAATCAATAACCGTGGTAAACGCGGCGATAACAATAATAAAAATCGGGATACGGATTGAATCGGGGATCAGTTTCCTAAAGACGCTGATGACCACTTCCGACATGAGCAGCACGAAGGTCATTGAGAGCCCCATGCCAATCCCGTTCGCCACTTCCGTAGTAACCGCAAGGGAAGAGCAAAGGCCTATCATCAAAATCAAAAGAGGGTTCTCGCGGAAGATACCGTTGACAAAAACCCCGCCCAGCCGTCTGAGATTGGAACTTTTCATCGCTTGCCTCCGGCGAACCAGGCTAAAGCGGCTTCGCCCGCCGCCTTGACCGACGCCGCCACCGCCCGGCTTGTTATGGTAGCGGCGGTAATGGCGATCACATCGCTTTTCGGCACAAAGGGATCGCTCACGGCTTTGCCCGCGAACTGATCGTAAAAGTGAATTCCCTTCGCGCGATCCACATAGTATTTTGATGAAGCCGCGTTTGCCCCAAGCCCCGGAGTATCGCTATGCTCCAAAATTTTTACGGCGCTGATTTTGCCGTTAGTGCCGACACCTGTCAAAACCTTGATCGCCCCGTTGTAACCGGCCCTCGATGTTCTGATGGCAGCCCCAATGATTTCCCCGTTTTTATATGCCGCGAAAACGCCATCCTCTTCGATGGTTACCGTCGGATCGCCGCTCTTAAGCCCGGAACCGGAAATTGATCTAAACTCGTCGGCGTTTCCAAACAACTCGCTTAACGACGCCTCCAAGTCAGTTTTTTGGCGCTGGGCAATAACTTTCTCCGTACCGGCGTAAACAAAAGCAAGGCCTACGCAGGCCGCGACGGCGTATAGGGCAAGGACAAC
>Ga0268262_10004402_pt1 | contig 14584 bp, 11 predicted proteins | sample TergutNc150P3_FD_190354 | JGI IMG/M metagenome (GOLD analysis project Ga0268262, IMG submission 190354) | Nasutitermes corniger P3 segment gut microbial community from laboratory colony in Florida, USA - Nc150 P3 (SPAdes) (version 2) | ecosystem: Host-associated > Arthropoda: Insects >... | reverse complement strand
GGGCCTGGGCAACCCGCAGCAGCAGCGCCAAAAGGCGGCGCTGTCCGGTTGAGGCGGTGCCGGCAAAGTCCGTTTCCTCACGGGCAAATACATAACGGTCGCGGTGGGGGCCGGACAGCGAATTCCCCGCCGCCAGGTCCGTAATTCGCCGTTTCCGCAGCGATTCTGCCGCCTCCTCCCCCTTAAAACTCTTCCAGGAGGGCAAGTACTGAACGGTCACGCCGGCAATGCCGGATACCTCCCGGTACAGCTCCGCGAAAATCCCCGAAAAAAGCCGCGCCGCCGTTTCCCGCTTTTCCATAAGCCGTATCCCGTACAGCACACATTGCTCGTCAAAGGCGTCCAGCAGCGTTTCCGGATTGCCGCTCAGCCGGCGCTGGACATGATCCCGCAGTACGCTGTTGCGTGATTTAAGCACGCGGCGGTAACAGCGCAAATCGTCAAGGTACACCGGATCATACAGGCTGAGAACCTGATCAAAAAACCAGCGCTGGCGTTCCGGGCTGCCGGCTACAAATTCCATGTCTTCATGGCAAAATACTATGCAGGGAATTACGGAAAGCAGTTCCCTCCGGTCTTCCGCCCTTTTATCATCAATAAAAATTGTTTTTTTTCCGTTTTCGAATTTTACTAAAACATTGGCCTGTCCGGTAACACTCATTGCGGCGGAAAAATCTTTTTCCCCATTTTTGGGGATTTCATTGTCGCGTATTCCGCGGAAGGAAGAAGCATAGGCGCAAAAATAGACGGCTTCAAGAAAATTGGTTTTTCCCTGTCCGTTTTCCCCGACCAAAAAAATGTTTTTTGCGGCGGTAGGCACTGTCACATCGGCCAGATTGCGGAATGCTGTAGTACGTACGGAAGAAATTATCACAGCGCTATGACTGCATCGGCATTACAACATGAAGAAAATCTGCTTTAGGAACCGGCACTATGGTAATCGCCTTGGTCGGCCCGGAAAAACGTATACAAATTTCATCGCTGTTTATGACCTTAAACGGCTCTTCTATATAACGGTAATTCAAAGCCAGAGCGACTTCTTCTCCGTCATATTTACAGGGAATTTCTTCTTTGGCGTCGCCGATTTCGCCTTCCTCGGAATAAATTTCCATCCTTCCCGGCTTAAGCCCCAGATATACGCGGTGTGATTTTTGTTCAACCAGCAAAGACACGCGCCTGAGGGCGTCAAGCATTTCGGTGCGGTTGACGGAAAGGGAATGGGGTTGTTCTTCAGGTATAACTTTGCGGTAATTGGGGAACTGCCCGTCAAGGAGAACCGAATAAAAACTGTACGAACCAAAACGGACAAACATTATTTTGTCAGTAACGGAAATGGCAATAAGACCTTCATCTCCCGCCCTCTTCGTTATGATATTCAAAACTTTGGGATGTACTATAATTCCGGGAAAATCTTTTATGTCATTTGCGTCTTTTTCAATATACGCGAGCCTGCGTCCGTCAGTCGCGACCATTATTATTTTATTTTCAGTTTTTTCCAAATATACCCCGTTCATAAAAAACCGGGTTTCATCATCGGAAACCGCAAATACCGTTTGGTTTACCATGTCCTTAAAATCTTTAATTGGAATTTCAAAATATTCTGTATTGGACATCTGAAACTCAGGAAATTTATCGGAAGATATACTCTTAAGCTGAAAGTTCGCTTTTTTAGCGGATGTCTTTAATTTTATTTTATTGTCTTTCTGCTCAAATTCTATTTCTCCCTCAGGAATAGAATTGAGAATACTAAGAAATTTTTCCCCAAATACGGTAGCGGGTCCCGGTTCTATAACCGTTACCGGCACTTTAGTCTCAAAATATACTTTTAAGTCTGTGGCTTTTATGAGAAGACTGTCATCTTTTGCCTCAAGATAAATATTGGATAATATGGAAATGACATTTTTTGACGCTATGATTTCCTGTGCCATGGAGACTTCTTTGAGAAGAATGTTTCTTTCACATATAAACTTCATTTCTTGCTCCTTTATTATTATATTATATATACAGTAATAACAGTAATAATAAGTAACAGTAAAAGTGGAAAACCTGTCTAAGTTCTTACTGTACCTATAATTATAGTTTTCAAAAACCTGGTAAAAGTATACTGTTTTTCTACATTTTCCACAAGTACTTTATTTATGCACAGTTTATACAGTATTTTTCAGGATTTCGCGCTTAACTCCTTTATTTGGCGTTTTAAATTTTCTATGGTAGAATCTAAAGACGGATCAGTAATGAGTAAACCCTGTATTTTATCGATAGAATGCATTACAGTGGTATGATCCCTTCCTCCGAAAGCCTCCCCTATTTCAGTAGTAGAAAAATCGGTCATTTCACGGCAAATGTACATTGATAATTGACGGGGATACGCGATTTTTTGATTGCGCTTTTTTCCCTTGAGATCATTGGAACTCAAAGAATAAAAATCGGCCACCACTTTTTGTATTATTTCTATGGACAAATTGGCCTGTCTGCGGGAGGCGAATATATCCCTTAATTTTTGCTGGGCAATCTCCAGGGTAACCGGCTGCCCCATAATTTCAGTATAGGAAATCAGTGTTTTAAGGGCGCCTATCAGGTCTCTGATATTGGAGGAGATGTTTTTGCTGATCAGGTCAATTACCTCATCGGGAATGACAACGCCGCGGCTTTCGGCGGTGGATTTGAGTATGGCGCAGCGAACCTCATAACGGGGGGGCTGTAAATCTACCCGTAAATTTTGTTCAAAACGGGAGATAAGCCTGTCGGAGAATTTTTTTAATTCTGAGGGCGGCCGGTCGCAGGTCATTACCAGCTGTTTTTTGGCGTTCAGCAGGGTATTAAAGGTGTGAAAAAATTCTTCCTGGATTTGTTCTTTTTCCTGAAAAAACTGGATATCGTCAATTAACAGCACATCGGTATAGCGAAATTTATTTTTAAAAGCGGGCATTTCTTTTTCCCGAATCGCCTGCACATATTCGTTCAAAAAATCTTCGGAGGTAACGTAAATTACCTTGTGGTCGGAACTTTCGTGAATATGGTTGCCGATAGCCTGCATCAGGTGGGTTTTGCCCAAACCTACTCCCCCGTAAATCAGGAAGGGGTTGTAGGCGGTTCCCGGATTTCTGCTGATGGCAATGGCGGCATTGGCGGCAAAATTATTATTTTCACCGATTATGTATTTTTCAAAAGTATAATCGTCCCTCATTTGGGGATGCTGTTTTTTCTTTGGTTTTTTCGCGGGGATATTTTCGCTTGAATTGCCGGAGCTGCCCGCGGGGTTGTCCGGAGCGGTATCACCCGCGGCATTGGCTTTTTGCGCGGGAAGGGCGTTTTCCGCTTTGCTATCCGGAACGATCTCAAATTCCAGGACAATTTCCCTGTCCGCAAGTTTTTTCAGCTTTGCCTTGATGTTGTTATGATAACGCGCTTTCACCTTGTCCCGGTGAAAACCCGAAGGGAATCCAACCACTACGCTGTTTTCCCCCGATCGTAGGTACTTAATGTCACTAAACCATGCGCTAAACTCCTCCTCCCCCAGTTCAGTCCGCAGTTGGCGTCGGGTTTCATCCCAGAAACCCTCATAATCAAATTCTGCCATCTTTTATTAACCTATCAATCACCCTCACTGCATATCAACATATTATCCACAGGCAACATAAGTGAAATACATACTTTCACCCTTAAAAAAATAAAAAAACCCCATCTTTTATCTTAATTCTTGAATAGTGAAAACGGCTAATTCTTTACCCTGTAAGGAATTAGCTGCACAAAGCCGATAAACCGCCCGTACCCGCAAACCTTCTTGCCGTTATCCCTATAACACCCTGTTTTTTCTATGATTTATCCACAGGTTATACACCATTTAGCGGTTAAACGTAAACCACATTACAACACTATCGGGAACAATTATGGTATCACTCCGCGGCAAGATTGTCAAGGTCTGTTATATTTTGCATTATATCTGTATGGAGATATTTACCTTGGGCAGCGAGATACTGCGTCAGAAGGCTGCGCCGGTGGCAAACATCAAGGACGAGTCGCACAACTGGAAAGAGGTTGTTCAGGAAATGCTTGACGCCTTAAAAAAAGGGAAAGGTATAGGGCTTGCCGGACCGCAGATAGGCCTGACGCAGCAGATTTTTGTGACCAATGTTGAAGGGGACGGCCCCCGCGTTTTTATTAACCCCTCCATTATTGAGACGTCGCAGGAAACGGTTAAATACGAAGAAGGCTGCCTGTCGGTTCCCGGTGTTTACGCTGACGTGATTCGCCCCAAAACGGTAAAAGTACAGGCATGGAACGAAAAGGGCCGCTCCTTTATCCTTGAAGCCGGCGGGCTTCTGGCAAGGGTTATACTCCATGAATACGATCATCTTGAAGGGGTTTTATTCATCGATCGGCTGTCCGAACCGAAGCGAAAAAAAATTATTGATAAATTTGCCAAGAAGGCCAAGGCGTGAGGATACTGTTTGCAGGAAGTCCCGTTATTGCCGTTCCGGCGCTGGAATCAATCGCGGCGATGGGCGGCGGCGGCGAAGATTTTGTTTTGGCGGGACTGCTTACCAGGGCGGACAGCCCGAAAGGGCGCAGCGGCAAGCCGGAACCCACCGAGTGCGCGGCGGCGGCCCAACGGTTTTCTATTCCCCTGCTTAAACCGGAAAAACTTGACAGCGCCGCCCGCGGGCAAACCGCCGCCCTGAAACCCGACCTTTTGGTTTGTTTTGCTTACGGTAAAATTTTCAGCGCGCAATTCCTTTCCCTGTTCCCGCTGGGGGGAATCAATATACACCCCAGCCTGCTCCCCAGGTACCGGGGGGCGACCCCCATTCCGGCGGCGATTATCAACCGGGAAACCGTAACCGGCATAACGATTCAGCGCATAGCGGCGGAAATGGACAGCGGGGATATTCTTGTTCAGGAAACAGTGCCTTTGAGCGGACGGGAAACCACGGCAAGTTTAAGCGAAACTATGGCAAAAAAGGCCGCGGAGCTGCTGCCTGCCGCGCTGAGGGGCATTGCCGGCGGAACACTGCGGGCGCAGCCGCAGGATCACCGCGCGGCGACTTATTGCTCCCGTATCAAAAAAGAAGACGGGCTTATTGACTGGAACCGGAGCGCGGCGGAAATAGACGCTCAAATCCGGGCCTTTAACCCCTGGCCGCTTTCCTGGACCATGCACGGGGAAACGCCGCTTTTTATACTAAAAGCCGAAGCGCTGGAAAATACCGCCGGTTCCGAAAACACGCTCACCGGTTCGCGTGCTATAGTTGGGCGTATCTTGGGTAAAGATAAAAAAAAGGGTATACTGATACAGACAGGAGAGGGGATACTGGCGGTAAGCGAGCTGCAGTATCAGACAAAAAAAGCGTTGGAATGGCAGGCTTTTTTGAACGGCGCGCGGAATTTTATGGGCGCAAAACTGGGAGCTGTTAATTAAGAGGCGTTATGCGTTATTTTAAATTCAATAATGTTGATTTTGATTCCGTGGAAAAAATCGCGGCGACCCGCCTGAAGCTTTTTCTTTCCATGATGGCCGGATTGTTGATCATCGTGGGAATCATCGCCGTTTCGATTTTTTTTGTCGCGGTAAAAGGGGCGGAACAGACTCTGGTTCCCGAAGTGCGGGGCAAGGAGCTTACCGAGGCCCTGCTGGAATTGCAGGTAAAAGAATTATACCCCCGCATTCAGCTCCGTTATTCGCAATCATCGCGGGACAGGGGCCAAATTCTGGAGCAGGATCCCAGGGCGGGAACGATAGTAAAGGCGGGGCGGCAGATTCGGCTGGTGGTAAGCCGGGGGGTAATGATCAACCGCGTTGAAAATTATGTCGGCAGAAATATTGACGATGTGCGGATGGATTTGCAGACCCTTGTCGCTTCCGCGGGCAGCAACCCCCTGCTGACGCTGAAAGAACCGCTGATGTACGATTTTTCCCCCGAAACGCCGGGAACGATTCTCCGGCAAAAGCCGGAACCGGGAGCGGATATCTCCGGACCGATGAGCCTGGAATTTGTGATAAGCCAGGGCCAGGAACACGCCCTGCTAACCGTACCCCAGCTTACCGGGCTTTCACTTTCCTCGGTACTGGAACAGATTGGCAGAATGGGAATTGTATTTGAATTTTCCCTGCGGGAAATTCGTGAAGGTGAAAAAGGGGAAACGGTAGTTTACCAGAATCCCGCCGCCGGAACGAGCGTTACATCAAATGTGATCATTGAGCTTGTGGTAAACGCGCCGGCGCAGCTTAAGGAAGGCGAGGTATATAAACTGTTCACCTACACCATGCCCCAAAACCCGTATCCCCTGCCGGTACGCCTTGAAGCCCTGCTCCCTTCCGGAGAGAGGATTCGGCTTATCAATGTAGAGTATCCCGGCGGAAAATTTACCGTTCCCTACCGGCTTCCCATAAACAGCGTGTTGATTCTTTCAATGATGAACAGGGAAATCTACCGCGAAGAAGTGCAATATTAGGGTGAATTGGGGATTTGCCGATAATAAAATGACATGGCAAACCAGCGTTTTCCTCAAGCCCGTATTCTCATCAGTTTCATAATAATGCTGTTTTTTTATGCCGTATTCCTCCCCGCCGCGCCGCTTGATAATGGTTTTATCTTTGCGCCTCCCGCGCTGGCTTCTCCGGCGGAAAAAGCCGCCGCGTTCCGCGAGGCCCGCTTGCAGGTGCTTGCCGCCGCCGGAAAATATGAACACACCCCTTACCGTTACGGCGGCCTGGACCAGCGCGGCCTGGATTGTTCGGGGCTGGTGTACCTGAGTTTTCGTGACGCGCTGGGGGTATCCGTGCCCCGCAATACCTGGAGCCTGTATTCCTGGGTAGAAAAGGTTCGCATTGAAGAAGCCCTTCCCGGCGATCTGTTGTTTTTTATGACAACCGGTAATGGGGCCATTTCACACGTTGGCATTTTTGTGGGAGACGGACGTTTTATTCATGCCGCTTCCGAGGGGCCGGTTACCGGGGTAATGTATTCAAACCTTGATGAGCGGTATTGGTCCCGTACTTTTGCCGGGGCGGGAAGGGCTTTACCGGAAACGGGCGCGACAAGCGGCGGCGCGGGCAATAAAAAACCGGCAATGGCGCACAACAAACAGGAAAGCCGCGTATTAATGGGTTTTGCCGCCGCGCCGACATGGAACACTTTTCCCGCTTCTGTCGATGGCAATGTTAACGCTATCCGGGGCGCCGCAGGTCAGTTTCGCCTGGCGGCGGCGGTTGAACCATTTGGGCTGCCCATGATTTTCGGCGTGGAATTAAGGTCCGAATGGGACAGGGCGCTGGGGGTTTTCCGCCTGCCCTTTACCCTTTCCTGGGGTATCAGCGACAAACTGCGTTTTTTTGCCGGGCCGGCCATTAGTTTTGGCAGCGCCGCGTTAACCGTTTCCGGAGAAACCCGTGAATACACCGGCGGCACAAACTGGTTTGGCGCCGCGGGAATAACGGCTGCGCCTTTTGCGGTAAAAATTGCCGGAAATGAGTTGTCACCCTATGCGGAACTGGCATGGCAGACATATTTGAGCAAAAACGCCCGCTTCAATTTTGGCGCCGATCTTGCCGCCGGCCTTCGCTTTTCCACCGGAATTCGCTATACTTGGAAGTTGTGAAAAACGCAAAAAACTTTTTTCCGTATCGATTAAAAGGCATTAACCTTGTCATTGCGGAAGATACCGAAGCCATAGCCGGAGTATTTTTTGGGACCAAACCGCTTGTTGGTTTTGTAAAGGCCGAAACCCCCTTAATAAAAAAAGCCGCGGCGCACATTGAAGAATACCTTTCAGGCAAACGGAAACGATTTTCCCTTCCCTTGGTCATGCACGGCACCGAATTTCAGCGTGCGGTATGGCGGGCGCTCCAGGACATCCCCTATGGCGAGACCCGCTCCTACAAGGAAATTGCCGCCGCCATTGGCAGGCCCAAAGCGGTCAGAGCGGTAGGCATGGCAAACCACCGCAACCCCATTTCCATAATAATCCCGTGCCACCGCGTAATTGGCCATGATGGAAGTCTGGTAGGCTACGGCGGCGGCCTCCCCCTTAAACGGCGCTTGCTGGAATTGGAATCATAGCTCGTTAAATTGTAGTTGACAAATTTGTCAATTTGTACGATATTATTAGCAGGCGGTAGCCGAAAACCGTGATATTGAGGTCGGTACACCCGAAAGGGCTAGCTGGAATTCCCATTATCGCGGTTTTTTATTTTTACAGCGCCATAGTAGTACACAAAACGCCTGTTTGCCTGCTGTTTGACCGCAATACGAATGGCATATAGCTCTCCCTCTATCATACAACGGTTTTCAAATTCACTGACAGTTTTAATGCCAGGGGTATCATATCTGTCTTTTTCTGTTTGCATCAAATCAGCTGTTTCTATCATCCTATCTAACACTTGAATTGAAATAATCCGGGGTCTGGTACGCGATTTTCTCCACCATTCTTTTACAACCCTTGTAGTAATTTCTATTTTCCATTTAGTGTTATTATTTATTATAACCATTGGAGGATTCTTAATAAAATGGGATCGTACATATTCTGTATACTTTTTTTTAAGCCTCTTGATTGAAAGAACCTTATCGTTTACAGTCTCCCAAATTTCTGGTATCTGCATTGTTTCTGGTCTTTCTTCCACGAATACAAGCATACATAAACAGAACACCAAGAACTAGTACGCGGAAATATCAGTTACTTTTTGGCAAAATAACAGATAAATGTGGAAAAAGTACAAAAGGTGTCAGTCACTTTTGGGTTAAAAAGCCCCCAACAGCCGGTTTTTTCTTTGACAAAACCCATAAAACATGGTATAATGTTACATATAATGAGTAAGGTGTCTCCCAGCATCGCAGGGTATGTTTTTTTGAGCATCTATGTTGCCTTGGTTTTGGGCGCTTGTATGAAGCCTGTCGATGTGGGTGTTGGTCGGGATAAGCGAAGTGAAATAAAGGTTGGGGTTGATTTTGAGACCATCGAAGACATTCTGCCGGTATTGCAGGCAAGTATTGGTGGAAAAACGTCGTCGGTGTCTGCAGACGAGATAATATCGGTTTCTTTGGACAGTTTAGGCAGCGATGCCATAACGGTAATCAACATGGAGGACTACGATACCGTTGAATGGCATTACAACCGCGGCCCCGTGGAGGGCGGAGCTACCTTTGTACTGGGTTCGATGACTGTCATTTTTAATACGGCGGGAGTCTACCCGGTAACTGCGGTAGGGAGAAAAGCAGGCGTATCATACAGTACGTTGTTTTATATTAATGTTGGAAGCTAGGAAACAGCCGCTTGCGGGTTTGTTTCTGCGTCTGTGGTTATGGGCGTTGCCCATGGCTGCGGAGATTAGGAGGGCATTCAACAGTGTTATATAGATTAAGGAAAGGAGAAAGAACATGAGAACAATGATGAAGAAATGCGGTGTATACGTCACATTCGCGGTAGTGTTGCTGGCAATGGCGGTGTTGGTAACAGGCTGTTCGACCGGGGGGGGTGATTATCAGCCTCCGGCGGGGTTGGGAGCTGTTAAGCTGAATTTGGCTAATACAACCCGGGCAGCGCGGTCTATTGTACCCGGTACATTGATAACTGATTTTACAAAATTTAACGTAACTTTTACATCTGTCGGTAGTGGAGGGGTAAGCGATTCTTCAAATACTAATATTGCTTTAGCAAATGTGAAAGGTCCTTACAATTTGGCTCCGGGAAAATATAACATATTAGTAGTTGGCTTCACGGCTGATGGTGATGTAGCAGCAGGATCAGAGAATGGTGTAAATGTTGTGGCAAACACTATCACTACTGTTCCCCTGATTACTTTGATATCTTATGATCCTGCTGACGCAACAACGGGAGACGAAGGAACATTCGCGTGGAAAATAAACAACCATGTTACCGGTACTCTTACCTCAGCCGATATAATCTTTACTCAAATACCAACCTCGGGTACCGAACCAGCACCTTTTGATTTATTAGGTACGGATGGTTGGATTAACTCTATTGATTTACTTCCCGGCTACTACTATGTAGACTTTGTATTGGTTAAATCCGGTATTGCCACTCCCCTGACATTGCGGCATATACTCCATATTTATAAAAACCAGACCAGTACGTTCGAGTATGATTTTTCTGACCTTTACTTCACTTGGGCAAAAGTAGAATTTGGTGATGTTGATTTTGATGCGATTGTTGACCCGCAACCGGAATTAGATATTTATCATGGAACATCAGATGAGGATACAGTGGCCGCAGGAGGAACAATATCCGTATATTTTGATAGCGTAGGCGGCACTCGCCCGACATCAATACCCATAACCGTAACCAACGCGATTGATTACGCTACTGGTGGCATTAAGTGGTATTTAAATAGCACCACTGCCCTCACAACAGGTCTTAGCGGTGGCAATGGAGAGGTTCTTACAGTGAATACGGCTAGTGCTCCCTTTAATAAGCAAGGAACGTATCATCTCACGGTAGTAGGAAGCACAAATGCGGCGAAGAGTGTACCAGCTTCAACAGTTATTTATATCACAATTCTTCCCTAAAAAGTTGAAAAACTTCTTGGCGCATTAAAAATGCAAAGGGCTGTTCAGGAAACTGGACAGCCCTTTTTTTGGTTGTGGGAATTTACGGTACCGGCGTTAAATCCTAATATATTACTTTCAACAACTGATTAATTCCTTATCGGTCATTGCAAAATCATCAGCAAATTGCACCGACATTTTTCCTTCCAGAGTTCCCAATCGTCTTTTCTGGTTTTTTTCCTGTACGTACGGAATTTATTTTCGGTTGATAAGCCCGAATTTATACCCAAGCCCAAGTCCCAGAACGGAACGTTGATAGTAAATTACCTTAGGGTTTGGGAAATCTTCATAAGGGTTGTATATAACGGCATCACCAAGACAATAGTACATATAGTTAACATCTATAAAAACGGCGCCTGTCTCCCCCCACCCTTTCATGCCGAGTTGAAAGCCGCCGCCCAACGCAATTTTGGGGAATGAATCAAAGACTCCTGAAGATGATGGAAAAATAGGATATGAAACAGCCCCATAGGGTTCCAGCATAATATTACTCATGAATTTGAGCGGAAACTTCAATTGAAGACCGATTGCCAGATTAATAAAATCTTTATTGTTCAGATATTCCCAGCCAACCTGAAAATTTGGCTCTAAACTCAGCCAGTTAAGCAGTTGTACCTCAGCGCTTACCGTCATTCCGGGTAACGCAACGACTTTATTATCAAGTTGCTGAGTCTGAGAAGAGTCATCAGCGTTAGAAACTTTCATTCCATCACTCAGGCCCTCAGGCTTTAATTTATAAAAGGTAATGGGGAAATCAAATGATGTCCGCAGATACAGCCATTTATTGCGCCAGTCATCGTTATCGGTGTACGCCTGTTTGGCGGGAGTATGTTTGATGGAAGTATGTTTGGCGCTGGTTTGGGTAAATATATTGAATATCAAAAGCGGGAAAAAATCATACACATCCTCAATGGAAAGATAAAGAAGATTCTGTAAAAGTACGACTTTATCGGCTTTTTCATTTTTCAGTATCAGTTGGAAAATATACACTTGTTGCCATGAATCTCGCAATGTTGCGTTATAGGTGTAGGTAGTAATATCAGCCGCGTTTTCCGCGTTTAAGAGAACATAATCATGGTAATATTGTTGTTCTTGATGATAGGGGGCTATGGTACCGTACAGAATAAAATCCACTCCCCGTATGGATTTTTCCACAGTGCCTTTCCGCGATTTAATCTCATTGGTCAGCATTTGCGCAATGATCGTATTGTCATTCTGGTTTCTGCCGATTCCCGTTACCGGCGGTATAAAAATGGAGGCATTGGAATTGGTTTGGGCAGATAATGAAAAACCGGCGCCCAGCAAAAGTATCCATATAAGGCATTTTTTCATGTCAGCGAGAAAACCGATTGCCATACTATCATTTACGGGTGATTTTCTACCATTCATTAGAGGCTTTTTGAGGGAATTTGCCAATCTTGAACCCAATAGCCCTAAAATGCTATGCTGGAGACGGAGCATACGTTGTTTTTAAAACACCTTTCAATACTGGGATTTAAGTCTTTTGCCGACCGTACCGAGATTGAGTTCGCCGATGGCATTACCGCCCTTTTGGGGCCGAATGGCTGCGGAAAATCCAATGTGGTTGACGCGGTTAAATGGGTGCTGGGTGAACAGGCATTCAAGTCGCTGCGGGCGGAAAAAATGGAAGACGTTATCTTTAACGGCACGGAGAACCGCAAGGCCCTGAACGTGGCGGAGGTAACGCTGACCATTGCCAATGAAACGGGACTTTTACCGCTCAATATGCCGGAAATCGAGCTAAAACGGCGGCTGTACCGCTCCGGTGAAAGCGAATATTTTATCAATTCCCAGCCGGTAAGGTTAAAAGAGGTGCGGGAGCTGTTCTGGGACACCGGTGTCGGCAAGGCGGCGTATTCGGTGATGGAACAGGGCAAAATTGACCAGATTCTCTCCTCAAAACCCGATGAACGGCGCTATTTGTTCGAAGAAGCCGCCGGAATTACCCGCTACAAGGTGCGGGGGGCGGAGGCGGAGCGTAATCTTGCCAAAACCGGGGAAAATATGCGCCAGGTTGAGCTGGTGCTGAATGAGGTCAAACGCTCCTACGATACGCTCAAGGCGCAGTCCGAGAAAACCCTGAAATACCGCGCCCTGCGGGATGAAATTTTTAACTGTGAGCTTGATATTCAACTGCTGCGGCTCAAACAGTTCAAATATGAGCGGGATGAGCGGAATGAAACGCTCAGGCGGCGGACTGAGGACCGGGATAGAATCCGCGGGGAAATGGAAGCGGAAAGCAAGGCCCTTGAAGCGCACATGGATGAGGTCAATTCCATGGAAGCGCAGTTGGTGGAGATGCAGAAAAACATCTACGGTCTTGCCCTGGAAAAAAACGCGAAGGAAAACGCGGCGCGGCTTTTGGGTGAGCAGCGCAGCGAAAGTAAAATCAAAATTGAGCAGAACGAGGCGCGGGAAAAACAGGTTAATTATAAAATTGAGGAATTGAACGTTGACGCGGCAAGTCAGGATGAAGCGGCGCAGGATTTGAGAAAACAGGCGGCAAGCATAGAAGAAAATATACACTCGTTTGAGGAAAATATTCAGCTTGCCGCAACCCGCATGGGCGATAATGAAAAGGCCGTGCGTAAGGCTGAAGATGAGATACACAATCTTGAAAAAGAACAGGCCGAACTTGAAAAGCACCTGGAGCAGATAACCGATGACATTGTGGCGGAATTGGACGCGGGTTTGAAAAAAGCCGGTTACTCAGCCGCCGAACGCCGCAGTATTGAGGCGGCTCTTAATGAAACGCTGAGTAAATTACGCACGGTTCTTGCCGGCAGGGAAACCCTTATCCGCGATCTTGCCGCCGCCGCCGATACGTCCGCGGAAAAGAGCGGCGCGGAGCTTAAACGCATTGCCGAAGGGCTGGCGGCGGAACTTGCCGCGGCAGCCGCCGACGCGGAAAAAGCCATTGCCCTGTTTGAAAACTACCGCAGTCATTCACCGTTGTTTCTTGATGAATTTCTCGCGCCGGAAGGGATTATCACCAAAAAGCGTGCGTTGGACGCACAAATCCGGGGCGCCAAGGACGGCATAGAAGAGCGCCGCCAGCGGATAAAAACCCTGCACAGCGACAATGCCAGCCTTGCGGCGAAAATCAACGAATATCGCTTAACGCTGGAGGGCCTGCGGGTAAACCTTGCCCGCATGAACGCCCAGGCAAAAGCCGCTGAGGAACAGGCCAAACTGATACGGCGGGAACTTGCCGGTCAGGAGGCGATGCTTAAAAATATCCGCGACGAATTATCCCTGGATCGCAAGCGGCTGGAAGAAATTGACACGCGCATTGCCGATGCCCATGCGGAAGTTGCCGAAATTGAGCAAAAAGGGCTTGACCTCAACAAAGAACTGGAAAAACTGGAAAAGGATATTCAAAAACGCAACGGCGTTGTCGCCGGCAAACAGGAAGCTATCAAAAAGCGTACGGCGGAGTTGGGCAAGGTGCAGGAAGCCCTGGAAAAAATTCATCTGGAACTGGTGCAGTCTGAAACTGAAATAAAAAACATTCAGGACAATTTCCGTGAAACCCATTCCCGCGATTTGATGGAATTTGAGGAGCGTATTTTTACCATTACCGCGCACCCTGCCGATCTGCGGGAAAAACTCACCGCGGCAAAAAGCCACATGAAAGACCTCGGCTCCGTCAACCTTATGGCCCCGGAAGAATTTGCCGAGACCAAAGAGCGCTACGAATTCCTGAGTAACCAGATAGCCGACCTCGAAAAAGCCCGCAAAGACCTTGAGGACCTTACCGCCGAAATCCGCACGGAATCCTCGGAACTGTTTACCAAAACGTACAACCGCATAAAAAAGAATTTTCACAATATGTTCCGCCGTCTCTTTGGCGGGGGCCGGGCGGAATTGCAGCTTTCCGACATCAACCATGTTCTTGAATCAGGCATTGAAATTTTCGCCCAGCCGCCCGGCAAAAAGCTGGAACATATTTCCCTGCTTTCCGGCGGCGAGCGTTCCATGACCGCCGTTGCCCTGCTGTT
>Ga0268262_10004401_pt1 | contig 14587 bp, 12 predicted proteins | sample TergutNc150P3_FD_190354 | JGI IMG/M metagenome (GOLD analysis project Ga0268262, IMG submission 190354) | Nasutitermes corniger P3 segment gut microbial community from laboratory colony in Florida, USA - Nc150 P3 (SPAdes) (version 2) | ecosystem: Host-associated > Arthropoda: Insects >... | reverse complement strand
TAAATTAAGTTTTTTTATCCCGATTGAATGTAAATTTTCTTTATTTCTGACTAAATTAATTAATGGTATTATTGTACATAATAAAATCCCAAATAAGCCATTATAAAACAAAACAAATAAAAAAGTATATTTATTCGCTAAAAAAACAGAAAATATAAGTAATACTTCCAGACTAATTGCATAAATAACAATTTTTAGTTTTCCCATTAATTCTTCCTTTTACAAACCTCTATTAAGACGCAGTGTTTTCTTTTTCTTCAAGTTTTTTTAATAAATTGTTTATATCTTTTATATCCTTATGGACTCTGACAATATCAAGTAAATTGAAAATTATATAAGTCACAACAACAATAACCAGGGGAACCCATGCTGATATTTGGGAATACCAACTAAATATTATTCCTGATACGAGAATAACAGCCGTCATAAAAATAATATCAAGCAAATACTCCAAAATCGCGAAACGAAGCTCAATTTTTTGAGTCAGAAAGAGACCTATAGTAATCACAACATTTGCGCCAATAATCTCCATAATAGTATTTACATTTATTGATTTATTGCCTTTGAACATGATAAAGACAGCTAAAAGAAACAATACGGCGCCGGTGCTGGCAAAGACATATAAAATAATTCTCTTTAAATTATCGCTTTTCATCAAGATTCTCCTGTAAAGCTCTTTTTATATCATAAAGATATTTTCTGGTAATAAAAACCCGTTTGCCGTTTTTCATTATCGCCTCCATACGTCTGTTAGACAACGATTTAATTTTGTCAAGTTTATTTATATTTATCAGGCAATATTTGCTTATTTGAACAAAACCCAATCCAGCCAATTTCTCATTAATTTGATAAAGACGGTATTTAGTTTTGTAATATTCTTTTTCACAGAAAATTACCGTTATTTTATCCTCGCTTTCAATATAATAAATATCCGGCGCATTTATCTGTTTTATACCGTCTTCTGTGTAACCTTCTATTTTAAGGCTGAGCGAATTGACAAATGAGACAAGTTTTTCAACAGTTTTATTTCTTACGGGATATATTATTGATATTTCAATATCTTTGTGCGTATCTCTATGTTCAAGATTTAGAATCATAATCTATTTTACCCCACCACATTGGCATTATATCTTTTAATTTTATTACTTCCATTGTTTTATAATTTACTAATATTTCAATATCTCCGCTGTCTTTATCAAGCTGCATAAGTAATTCCCTGCACGCCCCGCAAGGCAATCCGGGTTTTCCATCATGGAAACAACATACCAATTTAATTATTTTATTTTCACCATTGGTAATCATATTTGCTATTGCGTTCCGTTCTGCGCACATACCTAATGAACAAGCTGTATCAATACAAACACCGGTATATACGCTGCCTTTTTCTGTTAGTATAGCCGCTGAAACACTTCCTGCTTCTATAAATGGAGATATTTTCCGTGGGTTATTTCTGTCTTTTGCCATTTTATACAATTCTTTAAACCCAATTTTCCGCATTTTCCTTCCTTACTGCCTATATTATTTCATATTTTGCATTGAAAATCAAATGCATCTTGGTTTCAAGATTGGGCATCTTGGTAAATTTTATATTTAAAAATGATAAAAAATGTTAATTTTTTATTTTGATTATATGTTATATTCAGGAAAGATATATGAACTGCAAAACTGAAAATAAGTCGTTTTCTGCCGTGGAATTAAAATCTGAAAATAAACTCATAGGACATATATATTTTAATAGAGTGGAACCGAAAAAATTATTTACATATGAAATGGATTATTAAGGAAAGATATCAAATAAATGGCTCGACAAAAACGTACTTTTTCCCTATCATAGTAACCATGATAGGCTTCCTTATTAGAAAGGCGTTATATGATTTTTGGGACAATATGTTCCGCATGGTCCTTATGAATCTGGGTTTTATCGCGTCGCTGACAATACCTATTTTCCTGCCGGGCATCATTCCCATTCCGCCGCTTTCCCTTCTTGTGTTCGCAGCCGGGTTACTCTGGTGCTTTGTGTATCTCGCCGCTGTCGCTCTTTCTGTAAAAGCGGTATCAGACTACGGCGTTTTTGGCTTTTCCGATTTTTTGGCTAACCTGAAGGAAGGATGGAAAACGGGTCTGGCATTGGGGATTACAGGCTTTTTGTTATATGCTATTGCCAGAAATTCCATTCCGTTTTATCTGGAAATGCATTCGATTTTCGGCTTGTTCCTTGCAGCGGTGATATTTTGGACTATGATCACCGCGATTTGCTCTCTTCAGTTCTTTTTCGCGATTCGCGCCAGACTGGATACAAAATTGATAAAGATATATAAAAAGAGCCTTCTTATTTTTTTTGATAATCCCGGTTTTGCGATCTACTCATTGCTGCATACGATTGTACTGTTAATAATATCGGTATTCATTGTCTTGCTAGTCCCCGGACCCGCGGGAATACTCCTCTTTCTTGATGAGGCTTTGAGGCTGCGTCTGCTTAAATACGACTGGCTGGAGGCCAACCCCGATGAAACGGGCTCAAAAAAGCGCCGGAAGATCCCCTGGGACGAAATTTTAATTGATGAAAGGGAAAAAACCGGCACAAGATCTTTCAGGAGCTTCATCTTCCCCTGGAAAGATTAGCTTTTTATTTTCTTGGTATTCCGGCAAACAGACCCGTTGTCCGCCTGGGAACAGGCTTGACTACCGTCTTTGCGACCGGGAACTTCAAGGCTGCGCCGGGATCATGACCCCTTTGCGGAGTTTTGGACGTAATTGTCTCTTCTGATGACGGGAAGACGCCGGCAAGAGCGTTCAGCTTGGTGACACAGGCGCTTTGCTTTTCTTCAATCATCTCCAGCCTGGCTCTGACCAGGGCCTTCATCCTCTCAAGTTTCATCCATTCGTTGTACGGTCCAACTTCTACGCCTGCGGGTCCCCCTCCAAATTTATAATAATAATCCCGCAATACAAGCGCCTCATCATTGGTCAAAAGCACCTTGTTTGGATACAGATATTTGGCAAGACGCTCAACTATTCTTGCATCCAGTTTTAATGCTCCCGCAATGTCCTTTACCGATAAACCCATTTATCAGCCTCCCTGTATTTTCTGTACCATAACCGGATAAAAAACCCGGTTAATTTAAGTATCGTTCACGGGGAATCAGCTTGCAAGGGATTTACGAAAAAAAAGTCAAATTTTTATTTTTTTTGCTGAGAATAGTGAAAAAAAGCCGTGAATACGGACGAAAACCCAAAATTAAGGCAAATTTACCTGTTTATTTTGATACAAATGGCTATAAATATCAAAATACGATGCCCAGGGCTGGCTGGCGGCGGCAATGTTTTTAGCCAATACGCAGGAACGGCGCAGCGAAAAAAGCGTCTGACCGGAAGAAAGATGTTTTTCCCTGTGGGCTTTCTCGCCGGCTGCCGGTACATATATTGTTTCCCCGTCCGCGGCGTAGCCAAACCCCCAGAGCAGGGAAGAAAGGGAGTGTTTTTTGCTGCCCGAAGGGATACAGTAACATTCCGCTTTGGTTATCTTTATGCCTTCCGGCAGGGTGGCGTTCATTTTTTCAAGGAATTCCCAGGGCTGTACCGCGTGGAGGAATTCAACGGCCGCGATTTCCCCTCCCGCGCTGATTCCCACGGACAAAGGCGAGACAATTTCCAGCTTTGCAAGGGGGTTAAATCCCTGCGTGTACTGTACGTCCAGCCCTGCCCTGCATAAAGCCATCGAAAAAATTTCGATAAGGCTTAAATGCCCGTGAAAAACCGCGCTCCCCTCTTTGGAAAACCCAAACAAAAGCCGCCAAATCGCCGGATCGGGCTTTTTAATAGGGAGTGGGGAGTGGGGAGTGGGGAGTAGGGAATGGGGTTTTGGTTCGTGAGCATTGCTAATTGATAATTGCTCATTGCAAATTCCGCAAGGGCTGGCGCAATCTACCTTGCACGGAGGGGTCAATTCGCCCCGGTTGGATTTATCAAGCTCTTTTCGCAGGTACGCCGGTGAAACGCCCGCGTTAATAACACTCCAGGGCGGAGGCGCGGACGGGTCTTTTGCCGAAAGAAATTCACCGGCAAGCCCCGGATTGTTATCCAGCACGGTTTGCCACGCGTCTTTGGAAATAAATTCCTGCCAGGGATCAAGCCTTGTCCCCAAACGAAAAGCCTGTTCAACCATGTTGCCCGCGCGTTCGTCCCCACGGCTCAGTATGCCCTCAAGCATTGAAATAAAGGGATCGCAGACGCTTACCTTATGGCCCTGAGGCTTCAGCCTTGACCGGATAAAATCAAGTTTTTTTGCCCCTGAGTCGCTACCCAATTGACTTGCCCACTGGTAGGGCGTGTGGGGCTTTGGCACGAATATCCCCACGTTGATGTTAAAATGCATCGCCGTTTTTTTGGCGACAGAACTGACAAAATTGACAATTTCCATCTCCTCGGAACTGCCATTATCCGCCTGTGAGCAGGCAGGCAGGCCGATCATGAAATAAAACTTTGCCCCGCGCCAGCCGTTCCGCTTTGCCTCGCGGATAATCTCCACCACATAATTTTCTGTAACCTGCTTGTTGACAGCAAGCTGCCAGAAATCAAGGGGGGTTTCGACGGCAAAGGTAAGTCCGCTTTTACGCGTTTGGGAAATTTTTTCCAGCAGGGAAAGCGCAAAGGTCGAAACCTTGAGCGAAGGCATCTGGAAAGATATGTGCCTGCCTGAAAATTGATCGTTTAACGCGTCTACTAGATCGCCGATACCGGAATAATCCCCGCTGGAAAGGGAGGAAAGACTTATCTCGCGGTAGCCGCCCAGCGTAACAAAAGCCTCGGCCTCGCGGATAATGGTTTCCGGATTTTTCTGGCGCATTGGCCTGTACCAGTAACCGGCGTGGCAAAAACGGCAGCCATTCGGACAGCCCCGCATTATTTCAAGCAGGCCGTGGTGCTGGACTGTTTTCATGCTCGGAACAGGGTACACCGCGCCTTCCAGAGAAGGCGCGTCTTCATTAGGTGACATCCCACGGGTTGCAAAGCAAGCGTCCACGGCGCGAAACGCCGTCTCTTTTCCCCTGACCCATATATTGGGATGCTCGCTCAGTTTTTCCAGCATAGCGGATCGGGAACCCCCCGCGCTCTTTATCTCCAGAAGTTCCCGCCCAAGATCAAAAAAACCGGCTTCGGCCTCGCCAATCCAGAACGCGTCAATAAAAGCGCTGTACGGCAGGGGATTCGATACGGCGGGGCCGCCCGCAATAAGCAGCGGATGCTCCCCGCCGCGCTGATCGCAGCGCAAGGGGATGCCGGAAACATCAAGCATTGAAAGTATGCCGGTAATCCCAAGCTCATAGCCCAGCGTGAAAAGCAGAAGATCAAGCCGCCGAAGGCTGATACCGGTATCAAGACCGTACAGGGGCAGCCCTTTTTCCCTGAGCAAGCTCTCAAAGTCCGGCGCGGGCGCAAAGGCACGGTCACAGGAGATGCCGGGAATACGGTTAAGGCCGTTGTAGATGATACGCAGGGCCTGGTTGGACATTCCCAATTCGTACAGATCGGGGAAAGCGATAAGTGTCTGCAGGGTCGCGTCTTTTTTGGCAAGACGGCCGTGTTCGCCGCCGCAATAGCGTCCGGGCTTGTCCACCCCCAACAGAAGCGAGCCTATATCGTTTACGGGATCAACATATCCTGTCTTGTGAAAACTCATAACGCGGGCGGGATATACCTTCTGATATGTATGCTCAGCGCAAGCCCTATTCCTATCATCGCCGAGAACATAGCGGAACCGCCGTAAGATATAAACAGCAGGGGAATACCCGTAATCGGCATAATGCCCATGGTCATGCCCACGTTAATAATAAAGTGAAAGCTGAACATACCCACCAGGCCGGCGCAGATGTACGCGGCAAAGGGGTCTGAGGTAATTTTTATTATCTGCAAAATTCTAAGACAGATGATCAAAAACAGGATAAACACAACCATCCCGCCGATAAAGCCCATCTCCTCGGAAAAAATCGAAAAGATAAAGTCGGTGCTCTGTTCGGGAAGGAAACGGTAATGACTCTGGGTGCCCTTCAAATAACCCTGCCCCGTAAGCCCTCCCGAACCAATGGCCGTGATGGATTGTATAATATGCCAGCCCGCTCCCCTCGGATCTATATTCGGATCGAGAAACACAATAAGCCTCATGATCTGATAATTCTTCAGCAGTATGCGGGCGGCGTATGAAGCGCCTAACGAAAAAACGACTATGGTAACAGCGTACACTATCCAGAAAAAATACCGCTTCCTGTATTTTAGAAAACCAAAAAGCGCAATGCCGATAACAAGGCTCAAGGCAAGAATGGCAATCACAATGAGGCGGGGATTGGTCAGCAGCTGCAGGGTAGACAGAGACCTGCGTAAAATATGCGTCTGCCAAAGCGGCAGAACCGTCAGAAAACCGGTCATGAAAATGCAGGACGCCAAAAAAACTATATAGCGCATTGATATACCGGCTATATACGTCATGGAAAGAAGAATCGGGATAAACACAAGCGCGGTGCCCAGGTCGGGCTGTATAAACACGATCCCCATCGGCACAAACACAATCACACATGATACCAGAAACCGCACAAAAGAATTTCCGCTCAGCCTGGTATCGGTAAGGTAGCGGGCCAGAAAAATTATGGTAGTGATTTTAGCGAATTCAGACGCCTGTAATCCAAAAGAACCTATTCTCAGCCAGCGGGTACCGTAAGCCATACGGCCGAAAAGAAGGGTATACACCAGAGGGATCAATGTAGCGAGGAACAAGTACAATGAAATTTTATAGAAACGGCGGTAATTGACCATTGACAATACAAGCGCCGCCGTCAGGCCGATAGAAGCCCATACTATCTGCCGTATGTATTCTTCGGAAACCCTTTCCCCGGTAGAGCTGATGCCGGAAGAATATATGAACATCACGCCGATAATAACCAGGATAATCACCGGCAGCAGAATCAAGTAATCAATTTCAAGTATGTCTCTGGCTTTCATTCCCTGCGTCTCCTGTTTCCGACAGATTTAAGGTTACACCTTTTCGGCTATGCCTTTAGTCGATAGTATAGAAGAAATTACTGATAATATGAAGTCGAAAACGGGGCATTTTGACATGGTTTTTTATGAATTTGTATTTTTTTTGGGGTTTACAAGTGTATAAATACGGTGTAAAATAGGAAACAATGCGCATGGATTTCACGTGTTGTATTAATTTTATGGAGGAAAGAAATGAAAAAAACTTTGTCGTTTCTGGTTGTCTTCTTATTGATGACATCGGTATTTTTATTTGCCGGCGGCGGCACGGAAACAGGCACTCCGAGCGGAGCGCCTGTATCAATTACTGTGGAAGTTTTTGACCGGGGCAGTGACGGCGGACGATCCAAGGCCCATGACAACGCGTGGACCCAATGGATTCACGATAAGGCGCTTAAAGACATCAATGTTAATGTTACCTTTGTTCCGGTGGGACGCTGGAGTGAGGTCACCGATATTACCAATCTGATGGCTTCAAACAGCGCTCCTGACCTCTGCTATACCTATAATACAGGTATGATAGACACTTTCGGGGCTCAGGGCGGTATTCTGGATTTGACTCCATATATTGACAAGCTTCTGCCCGATATGAAGAAACTGCTGGGCGACGATCCCGCAATGCCCGGCAAGGCCTTAATTTACCGTGACCAGAAACCTGATACAAAGAAACAATGGTCGGTTACCAACTATGTTACAAACCTTGCGCGGAAAAATCTTTTTATCCGCAAGGACTGGCTTGATAAACTTGGTCTTCCTCTGCCAAAAACAACCAAAGAATTCCATGACGCTCTGGTAGCGTTCCGCGACAAGGATCCCGGCAATGTTGGCAAGAACAATGTAATTCCCCTTGGCCAGGACTCCGATGCCCGCTGGGGTCTCTCGCCCATAATTTACACTTATTTTACCAATAAAAAAGGCGGCAGGGACGAGTGGATAAACTTTTTTACAGACCGACCTATCGGTATGCCCGGCTACAAGGAAGGCGTGCGGGTGATGAACCAGTGGTACAACGAAGGCCTTATTTACAAGGATTTCCCCCTGATGAAGGTTCCGGATGATTATTGGAATCTTATAAAGTCAGGCAGGGTGGGCGCTTTTGGCGGCAACTGGGATCTTCCCTACAGGCAAGATTACAAGATCAATGAAGAACTGGCCAAAAACGTACCGGGCGCGAAATTTGTGCCTGTAGACGCCATAGATGGTCCCGATAAATCGTACTTCAAAGAAATTTCCGACAAACCCGGCCTCCGGATTTTTATACCTGCCGCGTCCAAAAATCCTGAAGCGGCCCTTAGGTATCTTAACTGGCTTTGCAAGTTTGAAAATTTCAACTTCCTGCAGATTGGAGAAACTGGTAGAAACCATGACCTGGTGGACGGCGTCCCAAAAGCCAAACCCGCTACGGGGCCATGGATCATGAATTCAGCCAATAACATAGACATTACAATGCCCATTAACGGCATTGAACTGCTTAGTACTGAAAAGAATGCCAGGGTCCTCGCATTAAACTACGGCAATACACCGCCCGCAGACATTGTCAACGCTTATAACATTTCCATTAGTAAAGGAAAGGCCCCTGCGGTGTTTGTAGTGACTGAAACAAAACTCCCGCCTGTCTCCCAAACCTTGATGGACAAAGCCGATGCCTTGATTGCCCAGTCCATAACTGCCCCCGCGGCAAGATTTGACAGTGTCTGGGACACGGGTTATAGGGACTGGCTTTCTTCCGGCGGTCAGGATGTTATAAACGAAAGGTCTACTCTCTGGAAGAAGTAAACAGATTTATGAGCTGACGAGTCGGAATGTCATTTCTTGGTTTCGACTCGTTGGTCTTTCTAAACGGGCCTATTTTGAATCTAAGACGGATTTAGAATAGGCCTTGTTTTTTATATAAGGAGTATTCCGTGAAAGACGCATACGCGCAGTTGATAAACCGGGACTGGAAATTTCTTCTGGGGAATCCAAAAGGCGCCGAAAAGATTGATTACTGTGACCGGACATGGAAACGCCTTGATTTACCGCATGACTGGGTCATTCATCAGCCTTTTGACAAGGGCGAGGGAACAGGCTGGACCAGCGAAGTAATGCAGGGTTATTTCGTCTGGAAGAACACAGGATGGTACAGGAAAGAACTCCTTATTGAAGATACGGCGGATAAAGAAATTTTTCTTTACTTCGGATGCGCTTACAGAAACGCTACTGTTTATGTGAACGGCAAGAAAGCGGGGTTTCACGCTTACGGTTACACCAGCTTTGAGCTTTGCATCAGCTCATTAGTTAAACCCGGTAAAAACCTTCTTGCCATAAGGCTGGATCACGGTTCCTCAACGCCTGACCGCTGGTATTCGGGAGCCGGGCTTTTTCGGGATATATACCTTAGAGTAACGCCAAAACTTCACTTCACCACCTGGGGCCTTGCGGTAAAGACCGATATTCAAAGCGGCGGAAATGCCCATGTAAAAATTACCGCCGAAGTAGCCAATACCGCGCCTGAAGGCGGGGATTCTTTCCTGCGCCTGACAGTAAAAGATCCCAAAGGCCGTAACGTTACAACAACGGAAATACCTTTTAAGTTTTCACCAGTATCAAAAACGCTTGTGGAGCACAGTTTTAAAATCAAAAACCCCCAGCTCTGGAACGACAGGAATCCTTTGCTTTACCGTATCAGCGCGTCTCTGGGCCGAGAGAATAACGGGACCAGGGAAGTAAACTTTGGAATTCGCGGCATTAAGATGATTGCGAAAAAAGGGTTTTTTGTTAACGGGGAAAACATCAAATTGAAAGGCGTCTGCCTTCATCATGACTGCGGTATTTTAGGCGCGGCTTTTTACCGCGAAGCCTGGCGCAGGCGGCTCCTTATACTGAAAGGCCTTGGCTGTAACGCCATAAGAACCAGTCATAACCCGCAGGCGGAAGAATTTATGGATTTATGCGACGAGCTTGGTTTCTATGTAATTGACGAGTGTTTTGACAAATGGAAATCCCTGTCCTATGGAGAAATATTTGACGAAAACTGGAAGCAGGATTTAACCGACTTTATCATGAGGGACAGAAACCATCCCTCGGTTTTTTGCTGGAGCGTCGGCAACGAGGTGGAAAATCAATGTAAGCCGGATATGATCAAGATCGGTAATATGCTTTGTAATTTTGTCAGGACTTTGGATGATCGTCCTGTTACGCTGGCTTTGTCGCCCCATGTTACAGATAAGAAGCCTCGTGATGTTGTCGGAACGCCTCCTGAAAAACACGTTGAAATCACCGCGCGTATAGCCAAATTTGTTGACGTGATTGGCCTTAATTATCACGAACCCTGGTATCCTTACTATACTGCGGCAATCGACAAGCCGATTATTGGCACGGAATGTTATGAGTATTACTCCGGGACTCTGCATACCTACGAGGATTATGACATAAAGAATCCCTGGCGTTATGTGCTGGAAGATGACAATGTGCTTGGTCAGTTTATATGGGCCGGGATTGATTATCTTGGCGAAGCCAGCTGGCCTTCCAAAGGATGGTCCGGTTCAACTCTTGACATCTGCGGCTTTTATAAAGACCAGACCTGGCTGCGTAAAAGTTATTGGTCGCAGGAGCCTGTGGCGCATATATGCTTTTACGACAATACACTGCCTAATAACTATGCCAGAGGGCGCTGGAATTTTCCCTATACCGCCTCCCATCTTAATCTGGATAACCTGAACCGCCGTGTCGTAAACGCCGCCGTGTATACCAACTGCGAAGAGGTTGAACTTCTGATTAACGGAAAAAAAATCGGCCGCAGAAAACTTAAGGATTTTGAGAACAATATTATTGAGTGGCCTTTTGATTACACGCCGGGAGAATTAAAATTGATTGGTTTCCGGAACGGAAAAGAGGTTGTTGTACAGGAAATCAAAACCGCCGGCCCTCCCGCCGTTATCAACTTAAAGGCCGATAAGACCGCGCTGGAGCCGGGTTCTCTCGCCCACATAGAAATAACCGTAACAGATGCAAAAGGTGTGCCCTGTCCTGTTGAGAATTTGCTTCTTGGTTTTTCCCTGAAAGGGGACGGCGAAATAATGGGAGCGTCGTCTCCCAGCCTTAATAATTTTTTGGGCTTTGATCTTGCAAGGGTCTATACTTCCCTGGGTCGGGCATTGGCAATAGTCAAGGCCGGAGACTCTGCGGGGAAATTGATTTTTTCCGTTTATGGGGAAGATTTAAAAACAGGAACCTTGGGTTTTACTGTCGGCTAATGCCCGCTCATTCCCTGCGCCCCTGAACCGGCATTAAATACTGCAAACCAAGGCTGCGTACAGCCTGCTCGTATGTTTGATCCGCGAAAATCCCCTGAAAAATAATTGCCGAGGCATAGGGAGCCCACCACTCCCAGGGGTTTACCGCCTCCACAATTACCGACACAATAATCTGCTCTTCCGGGTTGGTAGAGGCATACGGCGCATAAGCGGCAAACCATGAATGCCAATGATCCTGCACGCCCACTTCCCCGGTTCCGGTCTTGCCGGCAATCTGCACTGTTCTGATATTAAGGGGATACTGGGCTGTCCCTTCGCTTATAACCCCGCGCATATCCCGCCGGACATTTTCAAATATTTTGGGATCAATTTCGCTCTGACGCAGCAATACCGGCGATATTCTCTGCTCTATCGCTCCTGTCGCGGCATCCCTGATTTCTTTAAGCAAATGGGGCCTGTATACTTTGCCGTTATTTACCACAAACGCAACCATGTTTGCCATCTGGATCGGCGAAACCAGGGTCCAGCCCTGGCCGATTGACATATTCATGGTATCGCCGCCAAGCCATTTTTCGTGGAAGCGCCTTGACTTCCATTGCGGCGTCGGAAGAAAACCGTCAGTTTCGCCGGGCAGGTCAATGCCCGTAGCGGAGCCGAAGCCGTACATCTTTGCGTATGAGGCAATGTTTTCCGCTCCCAGATAATCGCGGCCTACTGTCCAGTAATAAATATCACACGACTGCGCCATGGCGCGGGACAGACTCAGGCGGCCATGCCCCGGCTTGCGGACATGGCAGCGCCACTGCCTGTTCCCATAATCAATCTCGCCAGGGCAGTCCACCGTCTTTTCCGGGGGAAAGGCGTTTTCGGCAAGTATCCCCGTGGTCATAATTACCTTAAAGGTTGAAGCCGGAGGATAGCTTGACTGTATGGCGCGGTTCAGAAAAGGCCTGTTCGGATCGTTGGCAAATATATTGTACTGGCTCCGTTCTCCGCCGGCAAACATATTGGGATCAAACCAGGGGTATGAAACAAGGGCCAGTATTTCCCCGTTTGGGCGCATTACAACAACGGCTCCCATCCTTTCTCCTAACGCCTGCTCGGCAAGCGTTTGGATTTGCCTGTCGATTGTCAGTACCAGGTTCTTTCCCGTTTCAGGAGGGACGCGGGTCCCCTGTCCGGCGATTCTTCTTCCGCGCACGTCTACAGTCCTTGTCTCCCTTCCGTCCTTTCCCCTTAAAAGCGCGTCGTACTGCCGCTCTATCCCCGTCTTGCCTATTGTATCTCCCTGCTGATAGCCCTGGTTATAAAGCTGGGTCAGCTCATCCCTGGTAATATCCCCTACATAACCTACGACATGGGACAGGCTTCGCAAATCAGTATAATTCCGCAAAGGCTTGCTGTTCCACGATACGCCGGGCAGGGAATCCTTGCGCTCGGCAAGCGTGGCTATTAATTGATAAGGGACGTTTACGGCAATCTCGACAGGCTGGTACAGACGGTAATACTGCGCGGGTATTTTTACGTCAATGTCGCTTACCGGAATTTTCAAAATACCCGCGACTTCGGCAAACAGTTCTGGTATCTGATCGCGGGGGACTTCGGCGGGGACAATGCTGACCGCGAAGGAATCGGTATTCAGGGCAAGAGGCTGCGTATAACTGCGGTCGTAAATCTCGCCTCTTTGGGAAGGAATTATTTCGGTACGGCGGGAAATGTCCTGCGCCTGGGAACGGTACTGTTCACCGGAAAGGATCTGCATATTGAACAGGCGCAAGCTGTAGATGACAAACAGGGCGACAAAGATAATCCTCAACAGGCTTATTCTTTTATCTGGTTTAGCCGGTCTTAATTCGTTGATCTGATCCGCCATTAAATCAACCCTTCACCCTTATCATACTATCTCCTTCCCCGCGAGAAGTGTTTTAAAACGTTTGAGAAGCGCGAAAAGAAACGGCGCGGTAATTGTGTTTAACGCCATCTCCGCCCATAATAACGGATCTGTAAGCGGATAGGCATGTACCGCTTCGCCAAAAAGCAAGTGCAATAAAAAAAGCATAAGGGCCTTGAGAAGCGTGGCCAGGGCGCAGAGTATCATCGGGATAAGAAAAACATCAAGGAGTAAGTTCCCTTTCAACAGTCCCGCAAGAGCGCCAATCAGCGCGCGGATTAACGCGTTAAGGCCGATGGGGGCGGCGGAAAGGAAATCCATCGCGAGCCCGTAAAAAAAACCGGAGAGCTGTCCGACCATCATGCCGTTTACGCTTGCCGAATACACAATAATACCGAGGGCAAGATCGGGAACCGCGCGGTACAATGTAAAATGGGAAAGCAGAGTTGACTGGAGAACAGCCGCGACAAGCCCAAAAATAACAGTCCAGATTATTTTCTTAATCATTGTCCGTTTTTTCCCCGATGTTCGTTTTTTCTTCGATTACAAAAACATATTCCAGGCGTGAGAAATCAATCAAAGGATCAAGCTCTACCTCCATTGAAATTTCATATTCCCGGTATGACACACCGCTTACCCTGCCGATGTTCAGCCCCGGAGGGTAAATCCCGCCCATGCCGCTTGAAACGACAAGATCGCCGTAATTAATCTCGTCTCTTGCCCGCTTGGGAATAAAGCGCATTCTTAAAGCGGATTCGGGGTCGCCCTGACCCTCCACTATGCCCTCGTAACGGGAAGCGGAAAAACGGGCGGCAATCAACAGGCTGGAATCGTAAAGGGGCATTACCAGGCTTTCAAAGGTTCTGGCGTGGATAACCTTGCCCACAAGCGCCTGGCTGCCCCCCTGCCAGGCTATGACCGCCATATCCTTTTCAACACCTGAATGTCTGCCCTTGTTGATAACCATGGCGGAATAAAGATTGTCGGGATCCCTGCCAATAAGTTTTGCCGGTATATGGCGATAGCTTAAACTTTCGGAAAAACCAAGCTGCTCCCGCAGCCGGAGATTCTCCTGGTTTATTTCCGCCGCGCTCCTCTCAAGACGCTCGAAACGGGCAAAGCGCTCCTGCAGCTCGGCATATTCGGTCTTCAGCCTTGCCAGTTCCTGTACGGAAAGAAAAGCCTGAGAAACCAGTGATGAAAGATCATCCACCCTGCCGCGAACGCCGGAGAAAACAGATAACCCCGCGTCCTGTATATTCATCATCAGGCTGCGAGTTGAAAAAAGAAGCATGGAAAACGAAACCAGCATCAGCGCCGCAAAAACATAAATCTCCGTCGGCACACTGCCTTTCAGCCCCCTCCCCTTCTTCATTACCCTATCCGTTCAGGCTGTCATAGATATTTTTAGAACTGTCAACGCCCTTAATAT
>Ga0268262_10004400_pt1 | contig 14587 bp, 15 predicted proteins | sample TergutNc150P3_FD_190354 | JGI IMG/M metagenome (GOLD analysis project Ga0268262, IMG submission 190354) | Nasutitermes corniger P3 segment gut microbial community from laboratory colony in Florida, USA - Nc150 P3 (SPAdes) (version 2) | ecosystem: Host-associated > Arthropoda: Insects >... | reverse complement strand
ATGAGACAACCGTTTCCCGCACCGCAAACGGCAAATATATGCAGACAGAATGGGGAATTTATGAAATTCGATACTTTTTCACAAATTCAATAAGCGGTACGGGCGCAAACAGATCGCAATTTTCAAAAGAAAGCGTAAAAGAGATAATAAAAGAGATAATTTCCAAAGAAAACCGCCTCCTTTCGGATCAGGAGATTTCGGCTCTTTTGGGTCAAAAAGGAATTGCGCTAGCACGCAGAACTGTGGCAAAATATAGAAAGGAACTGGATATGGGTTCCTCGTATAATCGTAGATTATAACAATCAAAGTTGGGAGGTTCAAAATGAACTTAGACATTAAAGCGGTGCATTTTTCACTGCACGAAGACGCAAAAGAGTACCTTAATAAAAAAATTGAAAGGCTAAGAAACGCCGAAAATATGATTGTTGATTTGATAATTACCATAAAAAAAGAAAAGGACTTTAACGTTGAATCCACGGTAAATTTCCGCTGGGGCGTTTCCGTTCATGTCGCCGAAGAAGACTTTGATCTTATTAAAGCCATAGACAAGATGATTGATAAACTTGAGTCAAAAGTAACCAAAGAAAAAGAAAAGATGAAAGAAAAAAGATAGGTTTTTCCCATGGAAAAAAATCCCTCGGTCTTTACTGCGCGGCTGGAAAAAATTTATAACTGGATGGCCGCTGAAGGCATAGCCCTCCTGATGCTGGAAGATACCGAATCAAGACGCGATCAAAATATCCGCTGGCTCACAGGACTGCCGGCGGACGCTCTTCTTTTTCTTTCCGCGGAAAAAAAAGCCATTCTTACCGCATGGGACATCAACCTTGCCAAACTCTACGCCTCACATTCGCCGGTCATGCTCGCCTCTTATAATGATTTTGATAGAAGACCTATAAAAGCTATCGCCCTTATCGCAAAAAAATTGGGCATTCCCGCAGGAGCAAAAATTGAGATTCCGCCTGTAACGCCCTACCCCGTTTTCCTTGATTATGTCGGCGAACTTGCGGATTATGACATTCTTTGCAGGGAAAATGGCGCCGCCGCGGAAATTAGAAGATTACGCGCCGTCAAAGATGAGGAAGAAATCGCTATCATCCGTAAAGCCGCGAATATTACAAACGAATTAATTGATCAACTGGAAAAAAACGTGGTATCGGGAAAAATAAAAACAGAAGCGGACGCGGCGTTGTTTATTGAGGTGGAGGCGCGAAAACGCGATTGCGAAGGAACGAGTTTCGGAACTCTTGCCGCGGGACCGGATCGGAGTTTTGCGATCCACGCTTTCCCGAATTGGACATGCGCCCCTTTCGGCGGGAAGGGACTTTCGATTCTTGACTTTGGAGTAAAATTTGGCGGATACTGCACCGACGTAACCCTCACTTTTGCCCGCGATTTAGACCCAAAGCAGGAGAAGCTTGTCAATCTTACGGAAAAAGCCGCCAAACTTGCCATCTCAATGGCACATAACGGATGTATGGCAAAGGACATTGCCACCGCGGTAGACGTACTTTTTTCCAAATCAAGGAAAAAAATGCCGCATGGTCTTGGGCACGGTATAGGGCTTCAGGAGCATGAATTCCCTTTAATCAAAAACTCAAATGACAATGAGTGGGTACTTGAACCGGGAATGATCTTTACGATAGAGCCGGGACTCTACGATCCGTTGCTTGGAGGCTGCCGACTGGAAAATGACGTGCTTATGACCGAGAGCGGGCACGAGGTTCTTACAACTGCGCATATTATCAGGTTGTAGTTGTCAGGTACTATGAACAAGACACGTAAAGGTGTCGCTCCCCGGTATACCGATGATTGACACCTTTTTCTATTCCAGTTTTTCTAATTTATCATACGCGACGGTGATCTCAATCATTTCCCCTTCTTCACCCGCTTCATATAAAACGGTTACGTCATCTCCTTTGACAAGAGTTACCCTACCTACGTCGTCCGTCTTAATAAATTCTCCGCTATGGCCTATTTCAACCTCTTCAAGGACTCTTGCATTGTCACCCATCTTAAAAGGGTTTGTTTTTACAGGGGCTTTACCGGCAGATTCCGGTACACCTGCATCAGACGCAGAATCAGCTGGTGCGCCATTATTCTTGCCCATGGAATAAACAGTCAGTACAAGTTGTTCCAACTGAGCCATTGTTATTTTACTAAGGTCATTGTTAAAAAACTTCTTAATAACATAATTTGCGTCAGCCGCATCTTCAATTTTAATATCTTCAATTTTCATAATCACCCCTTCTTACTTATAAAATTATTATAAAAAGCACTTTTCGTCAAGTAGATAATTCCACGAAAGGTCCTGCGGAATGACAGTCAACCAAATAAAAAAATAGTCCGCAATCTAGCTTTCGGACAATAACCCCCCTTACCCTTCGTGATCTTCTCTTCCACCATATAACCCGGTACTAGGATAAATTCCTAAAATACGCTAATCTACAGTCATGAAAGTATGGGTAAAGTTCTTAATTGGCTCAGTTTTGGGCATGATAATCGGCTTCCTTTTGCCTGATAATGAGAGTGTTTTTGCGGCGCTCTCATGGTTTGAAAAATTGGCTATTGGCATAGGACGTTACACAGTCATCCCGGTTTTAGTGTTTTCTCTGACAATCGCAGTCTATGAACTGCGTATGGACGAGCAATTTTGGCCGATAATTTTAAAAAATATCCTGTTTATTATAACAGCGTCTATTTTTGTGATTTTTACAGGTATTGCGGCAACGATGATCTTTACGCCGGGCAGAATTCCCATAGAAACAGTCGAGCAGGTGGAGGTATTAAAATTGAATATCGGAGATAATCTGCTCGACATATTCCCGCCCAATATGCTCAGCGTAATTGCGACAGGCGGAATATACCTCTTTCCGGTGTGCATATTCGCGTTCTTTCTCGGCATGGGCTTAAATTACGACCGTAACTATTCAAAGCCCGTTATTTCCCTTGTAGATTCTCTTTCTCGTATTTTCTACCATGTCGCTTCATTCTTCTCTGAAATTCTGGGATTCATATTAATCATACTTGCCGCATTTTGGGCAGTACGTTTTAACGGTATATTACAGGCAAAAGTTTACAAGGATTTGGTTGTTCTTTTGGGAGTATTCAGCATTGTTTTGTGTTTTATAATAATGCCCCTGTTTCTGTATATATTAAAACCAAAAACAAATCCCTGGCGCGTCCTTTACGGTTTTTTAGGGCCGGCAATCGCGGCGTTTCTTTCGGGAGATATAAATTTTACAATCCCGATACTCCAGCGTCATTCAAAAGAAAATTTCGGAATAAGACGGCGGTCAAGCGCCATTTCCATATCGTTATTCGCAACTTTTTGCAGATGCGGAAGCGCCATGGTGGCGGCGTCGGCATTTATTGTTATTATTAAATCATATTCGTATTTAACAATCAGCACTCTTGATTTATTCACTATCGGTTTATACGCCTTTTTTATATCATTCGTTCTTGCGCGCCATCCCGGCGACGGAGCATTCATAGCGTTAGCCGCGCTTTGCCTTTCCTACAGCGGAGGCGAATACCGCGCCGGTTACCTGATTCTAAAACCAATGGCCTTCTATCTTATAGCCATCGGCTCTTTTATTGACATAATGCTTAACGCTTTTGGAGCCTATATAATAGCGCGGACTAACGGCTTTATAGAAGAAAAAAATCTGGTGCATTTTATCTAAATGAAAGACTGGGTAACCCTTCTGTCGGAAGGAATAGAAATTTTACGCGGCGGCGACAGGGATATTGACAGAATTATAGCTCCGCGCAGCGATGAATTTATTTTTCACCTTAAACGTTACATTAAAGAAATTGAACTTTTTAATTCCGCATACGGCCTTGTTGGAACAAACGACACAAACGAACTGATAACAAAACACATACTTGACTCTCTTGCGCCTCTTGGAATAATTATAAAGCTGCTTAAAGATTCAAACGCCGGGAAAACAGCGCAAATAGCGGATGTCGGCTCGGGCGCGGGACTGCCGGGCATCCCGCTGGCGATAGTCCTGCCGCAGCACAACTTTACACTAATTGAGCGCATGGGACGCAGGGCGGGATTTTTGCTTAACACAAAAGCTGTATTATCCCTTTCCAATGTTAATGTAGAGGAAGGCGAATTGGAAAAAGCGGAAAGCGGCGTTTTCAATCTTATCACCTTTCGCGCCTTTAAATCCATGGAACCAAAATTAATCAAGACCTTGTTAAAAAAATGCGCTCAAGGCGGAGTTATCGCCACTTACAAGGGAAGGCGCGACAAAATAGAAGCGGAAATGGCATCATTACAAAAAGTTTGTGAAAATTGGGAAGCAATCCAATATGTTACGCCGTTTCTTGATGAAGAACGCCATCTTTTAGTAATAAAACCCCAAAATTAATCCTCCATTATCCGGAAAAAATGTTGTACTTGCCCATAAAACTGCCGATAATTGACAGAGGGGAATAATGGCATATAAAGACGTTTCATCTTCATATAAAGAAGCCAAAGTAAAAACTGCCGGTCAGGGGCAGCTCATCGTCATGCTGTATGATGAAGCGGTAAAACAACTGACCAAAGCGACAGAACTTCTGCATTTAAATATCAAAGAAAAAAAAGATCCCGGCAGAATTGAACAAATATCCAAAGCCGTAATGAAAACCGAGGAAATTATTACCGAATTAACAGTTTCCCTTGATTTTGATCAGGGCGGAGAAATTTCCAAAAATCTGTTCGCGCTATACACATGGTTTAACAGGGAACTTGTAGAGGCGAATATCAATCATGATATAAACAGAATGTTAACTGTAAAGAATATGCTTTCCGATCTTCGTAATACATGGAGTGCGATCGCAAGTCAAAAAATAACCGAAAAACCAAACCGCGAAGCGGTAGGCCTTAACATTGCCGGTTAACTGTATTATGGAGGGACTATGGCAATTATTGCGGATGAAGTAAATACGGCTGCGGACATCGACTCTGCGGAACTTGCACAAAGAGTGGCAATTTTAAAACGTTTTAAAACACTGTTATCGCAGCAGAGAGAACGTTTTCGCTCATACCTTAATTTACTTGACAAACAGCAGAATGTAATAGAATCGGGCAGCGCCGAAGATCTTTTAACTTACGTTGAAATAGAGGAAAAAATAGTCGCCGACATCTTCTCCATCCAAAAAGTCATTGATCCCCTTGAAGAAATGTACAATGCCGTTGTCTCTGATCGGAACCACGTAAAATCCCCTCTTAACGATGAAAGCTCAAACGCTCAGGAAGAAGTGCCAAACATTAAAGCGTCGCTTGAAATATTAAAAAGCGAAGCCATTATCAGATCGACAAAGAACAAGGAATTGCTCTCTAAACGCATGCTGGAACTTCGCCAGGAAATTAAATCATTGCGAAACAACCCCTATGCCGCAAGCGGTAAGAGCGCCTTCAGTAATTTAAACAAAGCCTCATTGGTAGACATTCACGGATAAAACAACTGTTAAATTGTGGGCGATACTGGATTCGAACCCAATAAATTTGATTTTGTGGACGATACTGGGATTGAACCAGTGACTTCTACCGTGTGAAGGTAGCACTCTCCCGCTGAGTTAATCGTCCACAAAATCAACTTCACGAATATTTCAGTGACTTCTACCGGGTGTCACTGCCGCCAACACCTAATGTAATTAGGTGTTGGCATTAAATCTTTTCCTTACAGTGTGCGGCCGCAAGGCCGCTTGGTAGTACTCTCGCCACTAAAGTTAATCGCCCTATAGACTCATTTTTATGTTATTCTACTCCGTTTTTTGCGCGTCATCAAGAGCGGCGTCTGAAGGTGAGAAATTGATGTTTTTTACAAATTCGCAAGCTTCTTTCGCACCTGTTTCCCTGTTCATTCCGCTGTCTTCCCATTCAACGGAAAGCGGCCCTTTGTAGTTAATGGCGTTCAGTTCGCGGATAATGTTTTCAAAGTCAACGTCTCCGTGTCCGGGAGAGCGGAAATTCCAGCCGCGTTTGACATCGCCAAAGTTTAGGAAAGAGCCAAGCAATCCCGCTTTGCCGTCCAAAGTCACGGCTGTGTCCTGTATTTGAACGTGTAAAATTTGTTTGTGGAAATCCCTGATAAAAAGATGCGGGGAAACGCCCTGCCAGACAAGATGGGACGGATTAAAATTAAAGCCCAGGGTTTTGCGGTTTTTAAATTCTTTTAATAAGCGCTCGGCGGTATAATAATCAAACGCTATTTCCGCCGGATGAACTTCCAGCGCGAACTTTATTCCGTTCTTGTCAAACTCGTCAAAAATGGGCGTCCAATGCTTGATTACCAAGGCATACGCGTCATTGAGCATCTGTTCCGTGGTTGGCGGAAAAGAATACCAGTAAGCCCAAATGGGACTGCCCATAAAGCCGGTGACTATTTTTACGCCCAAATTTTTCGCGGCGGCGGCGGCGTATTTCATCTCTTGAATTGCCCACTTGCGGATATCTTCGCCTTTTCCGGCAAGATTTGAAGGCGCAAGGGCGTTTAACCGGGTATCATGGTTATCGCCTACACACTGTCCGATTAAATGAGTTCCAATCGCGAATACTTTAAGACCGTAATTCTTTAATATATTTTTCTTTTCTTCCACATATTTAAGATCAGTCGCGGCTTTTTTTAACTCCAGATGATCGCCCCAACAGGCAATTTCAATCCCTTCATAACCAAAGGATTTTGCTTTTTCACAAAATTTCTCAAAGGGTATATCAACCCACTGTCCTGAAAATAACGTTACAGGTCTTGACATTTATATTCCTCCTAACCATTAATACCTTTGACTAAAGCTATTTGGCTATAATAGAATAATAATAAATAAATTTCAAGGGAATTGACCATGAAAATTGAAAACTGCCGGTATTTGCTCCCATTTTTGCCGGTAATATTAGCTTGTTTACTCATTATTGCGGGCTGCGGATTATTATCAGGCTGCTATACATTAAAACAGGGCGTAACCTTGCTTGGCTATCTGAACCGCGCAATCCCCCTGGAACAAATCGATAACGAAGACTTTATACGGCTGGTAAAGGAAATCCGCGCCTTTGCAATGGAGGAATTGGGGCTTAAAGAAAGCCGCAACTACACGCGTTTTGTAAAGCTTGACAGAAACTACCTTGCCGCGGTTGTCTCAGCCTCGGCAAAAGATTCTTTCCGCCGTTACGAGTGGAATTTTCCCGTTGTGGGAAAGATGCCCTACAAAGGTTTTTTTAACGTCGAAGACGCGCGTAAGGAACGGGAAAAACTGGAAAAAAAAGACCTTGATATCTGGATTCGGGGGGTAGACGCTTTCAGCACGCTTGGCTGGTTTAAAGACCCTCTTTATTCCTATATGCTGGATTATTCTCCTGACAGACTGGCGGATTTAATCATCCACGAACTTGTTCACGCCACGGTATTTATAAAAGGGCAGGTCAAGTTTAACGAGGAACTGGCGGAATTTATTGGCAGCGAAGGGGCAAGGCTTTTTATAGCGAAGCGGTTTGGAGAAGATTCAGCTGAATACCGGAAAATTTTTACATCGGACAAAGACAGCGAAAAATATGTTGAGTTTCTTCAGGAATTGATCGCGGAACTTGACATTCTTTATGCAAGTGAAATTGGCAGGGAAGAAAAATTAGCCGGAAAAGAGCGGATAATTAACGCCGCGAAAGAGCGGTTTATCGCGGAGTATGACAGCCGTTTTTCAAGCGACAATTACAGAGGTTTTATTGAATTACCGATAAATAACGCTTTTCTTGAACTTTACAGGCTATACCATACAGAGGATAATTTTTACGAGGAACTGTATGAGCGTTCAGGACGGAACCTTCCCTCTTTTATATCCGCCGCAAAAAAAATAACAAAAAAAGGCAACCCCCGCCAACAACTTGAAAACGCTCTTTTTAAGTGATATATTAAAATTATGGCTTGGCTATTCGGCGATAAAAAATTTGGTCAGTACACCTACGAACACTGGTACGATGACGAAGAACACATTGTTGTAAAAGACGGCGCCGAAGGCATAAAAGCTGAAACTACTTGCGATCCTTGTAATACAATTCCTGATAAATCCTCGCGGCAGCCGGAACCCTCTTGCCATAATCCCTGTTCTCAAGATTCGTAATTGTTTCAACAAATAAGTCGACCGGTAACTTGCTTGCGGCGCGTAATCTGCGTACCCTGTTCTGTCCGCCGTTATAGGCCAATAACGCGAGGATTGTATCTTTAAAGTAATTCTGTAAATACTTAAAATAAAAAACGCCAATGTGAATATTATGCGAAGGGTTTGTTGAATCAACAACGCCGTCTTCATTAAAATAATCAGGTCCTCCCGTGCGCTTAAGACGCTCCGCTTCAGCCTTCGCCGTCTTTGGCATTAATTGCATCAGTCCTACCGCTCCCGCACGCGAAACTACCGCTTCCCTAAAAGCGCTTTCCGTGCGCATAAGCCCGTAAATGAGCGAAGGCGCAAGAGCGTATTCCTGCGCATACTTTTCCACCAATTCAAGATACGGACGCGGATACAATAATTCCCAATCGCGCCTGTCCTTGCTGTAACCGTTCCTGTAAAAATAAAGGGAAACAAGATGTATAGACTGCCAATACATTCCCTCCTTGTCAAAGGCCTGCGCCACAACGCGCAATTCATCTGCAGTCAGCTCTTTTTCAATCTCTTTAACATACGAATGTGAAAAATCAACCGCTCCATAATAAAAAAAGTTTAGAATAAATTGCAGGGCTTGTGAGTACTCTTTATTTTCCGGTTCCATAACTTCTTCGGCTAATTCAAAAAACGGCTCATTTAAAACGTCAGCGCACTTTGAACGGTATAAAAAAGTTGGTAAAGAATTAACAATGCCAATATCATAGGCAATACGGTAAAATGACGGCGCGTCCGCCGATTTAACGCCTATAACCTGCGCGGCAAGACGCATATCAGCCGCAGTAAGATATTTGTTTTCTATTGAGCGGGCTATTACCCATGCATAACCGATTTTAGAAACAACCGCTCCCGTATTTTTAATTAGATCATAAGTTTTTATTACTTTATTCCAGTCGCGTTCGGCTACAAGTTTATGTAAAAATCTCTCTAAAAGATCATTATATTCACTGCTCTTGTGCCACTGCGGAATATATTTCGCCAGCCGTTCAATAAAAGTTTTAGTCTGCCCTGTTACCGTTAAATCTAAAATATACCAGATACAGGCATCCAACTGCTCTGCATCGGGAGCAAGGGGTAACGCCTGTTCAAACAGTGAAATTCCCTGGGCATTTTTCCCTCCTATGCGGCGGGCAATACGCCCTGAGTAAAAATTAAGCCTGTACTGCATATCAAAAGACAAATCCTTGTTTGACAGCCACCGTAAAAAAAGAGTAAGTCCTTCCGCGCTTGATTTAGTGTATTGAAAAATTTTACCCAAATCATTTACCAGTATGGGATACTCAATAAAAACATTGGGGACCAGTTCCGGCCAATAATCTTCAAATTGAAAAATACGGAAATAATCGAGCGCTTCATTGTATCGCAGACATGAAACGGAATAATGCCCCTCAATGGCGGCCATTTCCCGTTCTGAAAAAACTATTTCTTTTTTTGCGCATTCTCTTAGTATAAACTGCCTGGCTTCATTAAAAGATGCAGAGTTTTGCTCATGGCGAAAAAAGAACGAAAGCGCCTTCTCTTTGTCCGGCGCGGATACGATATAAAAAGCTTCCGCCCAAAAACCTCGCAATTCGCCATGGACGCTTTCCATTGTTTTACGGTGAATTTCCGCGCCTTGTGACATTAAAATGGCAAGTTTTTCCGCCGCCGCCCGCCTTATATATTCATTGGGACTGGCAAGAGATCTTTCAAACAGTTTGATTTTTTCTGCAGTCGAATCATTCATTAAACCAAAATAAAAATCACCTGGTTGAGCTTGAATTTGAATCTGCGACACACAGGATAAAATCAACAGAGGAATTAAGAAAAATATTGAAATTTTTAACAAGCGAAACAACATTAATTTCTGGGAGGAATACGAATTGTTCTTCCGGATATAATCAAGTTAGGATTTCTAATGTTATTATATTTCGCAATTCTGGGATAAAGCCAGGGATTACGGTAAAAAGCTTCTGCAATATCCCATAATGTATCACCCCAGCGAATTCTATAATTTACACCCTCTCTTGGAATAGTTGTAGGAACCTTGTATGACGCAACCGGCGCATTACTTGCCCTTCCCGTCTGCCGCTGTTTAGGCTCAGGCGCGGTAACAGGCGCTTGAATCACAGGCGCGGGCTCGACTTTTTGCTGAACAGGTTCCGTTTGCTTGACAGGCTCGACCTGCTTAACAGGTTCTGTTTCCTGTTTTTTTACCACAGGTTCCGGTTCTTTAGCAGTCTCACGTTTAACAAATTTTTCAGTAACCGTACTGCCAATACTGCCAACCGTCTTGTCAATAAATGTACGGACAACATCCAAACCGCCGTAGTAGAACAACCATCCCGCAAGAAGCCCTAAAATAATCAATATGACAAGCAGGACAATAATCCATGATTTGGAGGAACTTTTTTGCCTTATTTTTTTAGCATGCTGATACAGGCTTGAAGGCGGTTCTTCATTTGATTCAAGCTCAAAATCCGGAACGCCAATGTCATGAGAGCTAGCATCCATAGATTTTAAGGAAACATTCAACATATAGTGCTCGCCGCTTGAGCCGGTATCAAGATCAACGGCTTCGGCGGCTATTTCCCCGCTGGTATCGGAGGAAATAATCATTTCGATAGAAGGTTCTCCCTTTGGCTTTGGTTTAACATTTTCAACAACCAGACTGCCGATATACTGGGCGTCAGGCATTGTGCTTGCCGGACTCCGGTAAAGATCAATCTGTACGCTAGGCTGATTATCGTGGACTGTGGTAAGTATTATCCTTTTCTTTATTGAAGAATTTTCCTCCATTATGGGGTAAAATTCTCCGTTGGCGATCTTAATGCCTATATTTGATGCCATTGGATCAGCTCCTCTTCAGAACCTGAAAACAGTTCTCTTTTAAGTTTATATGCGAAATTTGCCTTATGTCAAGGGGAATTTTCCCCTTATACGCCGACATATCACGAATTTGCCCGTAAATCAGGTCTTTTTTTATTATCATTAATTTATTTATCGGTAAAACCTGTATCAAAAAAGATAAAAATATCCGATAATATGTAATATGAGTCCTATTTTTATAGGGGTAATCGCTCTCGTTTTAGTTGCTGCCATCTTTTTAATTATAAAGAATGGCGCCGGCGGTCTTTCATTTGGCGGAGGAAAATCATCCAAAGACCGTGAATATATGATTAAGGAAGCAAACAAACGGCTTGCGCAGAACCCGAATGACCCGGAAGCTTTATTTATGTTAGCCACCGCTTATTTTGAGGAAGAAAGCTGGGAAAAAGCTATGCCGGTATATGAAAACCTGACAGAACAAATATCCATTAATAAAAACATAAAGGGTATTGATAATTTTGAAGTTTTCCTGAGGTACGGTCTTACGGCGAAAAAACTCAATATGATGGAACAGGCATACAAGGGCTTTTCTACGGCAAGAACCTACAGGATGGATAATTTTGAAGTAAATTTTGAATTAGGCTCCCTGGAGTTTGAAAGAAAAAATTATGAAAAAGCAATACAACTTTTACAGCAGGCGCGTATCCAGGACCCGGATAATCCTGCCGTTCTGCGCAATTTAGGACATTCACTTTTCAGGATAAAAAAACCAAAAGAAGCGATGAACTATATCCGCAAGGCAATTGACCTTGCCCCTGATGACAAGGAATCGCTTTATACTCTGGCTGAATGTTATCACGAGGCCAATCAAATCGAGCAGGCTCTGCGTATTTATAACCACCTGCGCGCCGACCCCAATATGGGGCCGACTTGCTGTCTTGCCGCGGGAAATATACATCTGGATACAAGACAGTACGAATTGGCAATTCAGGATTTTGAAATCGGTTTAAGACATACCAATATCAAACCTGAAACTATGACTGAACTGCGCTACAGGCTTGCCACAACGCTGATTAAAATGAACGATATCGGCAAGGCGATTCCGCATTTAAAACAAATACAACGCGATAATCCTTCATACAAGGATGTAACTAACCTGTTAGGCAAATATATCGAACTAAATGCAAACCGCAATTTGCAGGCATTCCTAATGGGCTCATCCGCGGACTTTATCGCCCTTTGCAGAAGAATTGTTATGACTTATTACAACAAAGCAAAGGTAAAAATATTAAATATTGCGGTAAACAAAACCGAATGGGCCGATATTCTTGCCGAAATTGATACGCCCAAATGGTCGGATGTTATAATGTTCCGTTTTATCAGAACTCAAGGCTCCATAGGAGAACTCATTGTCAGAGATTTTAATTCCCATTTAAAAGAAGTAAAAGCCGGTAAGGGAGTTTGTATCACAGTCGGTCAGTTCTCGGAAGAAGCCAAAAGGTACACTGAAGCCCGCCTTATCGATTTAATAGAAAAAGACAGACTTCAGGCGATTCTTAATTCGCTGGATGCAAAAACAGCGGCGTTAAAGAAGTAACTTTATCGTCAGTATTAACGGCAAATGATCGCTCATTCCCAATCCTGTCTTTGCGTTATAAGAAACCGGAATCCCGCTAGCATTGGTAAACGGCTCAAAATTCGCAATAATTACCTTTTCATATTCCCAGCCCGTATTGTCAAAAAAATGCCCTGAAACCAAAAAATGATCGATGGTTTCCCAATTGTGCTTATAAAAATACGAGCCGTCTTCCAAATCGCGCATCCAGGGGGAAAATAAAGTTATTGACCCCTGCGGGAAATGAACCGGTTCAGGCGGTCTATTCCCGCTGATTATTAAAAAGTCTTTTTGCCCATTAACATTCACATTGGATAATTTTACGCAATACGAGTCATCGGGGATAAGGGCGCAGATTGAGTTTGCCGACTGCCTGTAAAACTCATCATGGTTTTCATTTAAATCTCCGGCAATAATAAAACCTGTTTCCGGCTCACTCTCGCTAATTTCCCGAATCCGGCGCAGGATTACCCTGACTGAAGATCTGCGTACATTTTCCGTAGCGTTATCACCGCCGAGTTTAGACTTCCAGTGGCAGACAAACAAGATAATGTCGCCTTTTTCAGTTTGAACACGAACTTCAAGAACAGGGCGCGGCGTAGTTTCACCGTTAATGGTAATGGAATGGGTTTTTGTCTCCGTCAGCGGGAAGCGGCTTATTATTCCCAGTCCTATCGCCGCTCCGTAATTATTGGCAAAATGACACCAGGAATACGCATTTGGCAATGAAAACGCGAGGTCTTCAAGTATTACAAGGGATTCAATTTCCTGAAGCATCAGGATATCCGGTTGGGGATTTAACCTGCCAATCGCATCGGATATGGTATTTATCCTGCCCTTATATTTTTCCTCTGACCAGCCTGCCGATTGCAGAAATTCATCGTACTCAAAGCCATTATCCGCGCCGTCAAATAAATTATTAATATTCCACGTCATCAGGGTAATGACCCCCTCGTCATTATTTACCGTTGTCCCTGGCTCGGAAACCGAGCACCCGGACAAAGCCAAAACAAAGACCAACAAAAAGTGAAGTGTTTTCATAACAACCTCCAAAAGTTTATTTACTATATATGGCGTGAGGTATGCGTTTTGCTTGACCGAAAATGAAAAATTTTTGAAAATATTTCACACAAAGATCACAAAGAGACAAAGAGCACGAAGGGGGGAAAGGGGGTTTTTGTTTGAGGACTATGCGGGAGTTTCACGATAAGTTAACGGACAGGGATTTTCAGTTGACAGGCACCTTTGCGTGGTAAGATGTCAGGCACTCGGCGACGCCGCTTTATCGTTCTTCTTGTCAGATTGTTTTTCCTGCCAACCGGCAACTAAACCCCAAATTATAAGGGGAATAACGATTGCAAGCATAAAAAAAATTATCCACATAAATTACTCCTTGCCTTTCTTTTCATATTTTTTTGAAGTCCACAGAATACCGATTGTAAAACATACTGCTGAAACAACGACACCTGTCAATATCAGTATATACTGCGGTAGTTCCCCGCGCAATATGCCGCCTAAGATAAAGCTGGCAAATATCAATTTTGCCACATCAATCAAAGCTTTTCCAATATTTTCCTTTATGTTTGGCTTTTTCATACTGCGCTCCTCTGCCATATCTTAGTTATGGATGCTCCTGGCTCGAAAACCGAGCAGCCGGACAAAGCCAAAACAAAGACCAACAAAAAGTGAAGTGTTTTCATAACAACCTCCAAAAGTTTATTTACTATATATGGCGCGAGGTATGCGTTTTGCTTGACCGAAAATGAAAAAATTTTGAAAATATTTTTACCCTAAACTGGTATCAGATACCTGCGTCTACATTTCATAATTTTTTCTTGACATTGTTTTTTAATAATATTACAGTTTAAACAAGGAGTTTTTCAATGAATACAGTTACATTATCCAAAGAGTACCAGTTGGTTTTTCCAGAGGAAATTCGTAAAACAATTGGTTTAAAAGCGGGAACCTCTTTTGAAATTATTTCCTATAATAATCGAATTGAATTAATTCCAATAAAAT
>Ga0268262_10004399_pt1 | contig 14589 bp, 11 predicted proteins | sample TergutNc150P3_FD_190354 | JGI IMG/M metagenome (GOLD analysis project Ga0268262, IMG submission 190354) | Nasutitermes corniger P3 segment gut microbial community from laboratory colony in Florida, USA - Nc150 P3 (SPAdes) (version 2) | ecosystem: Host-associated > Arthropoda: Insects >... | reverse complement strand
GCGCCCCAAGTTGCCATAGTCGGGGGCGCCGCCGCTTCTGGGGCAGTCCCAGACGCGCTGCCCGCCTTTACAGCCGCCAAGGCCTGGCTGATGGCCTATCTTCCAGATGGCTCGATTCTTCAGACGTCGGCCTTTGTGCCTGTGTTGGTGATGGTCATTTTTGCCATCAAGGGGCTTTGCTCGTACTCTTCCACCATGCTCATGGCAAGAAGCGGCATACGCGCCACCCAGGGGCTGCGGGAGAGGCTGTTCGGCCACTTGCTTAGGCAGGAGCCGGCCTTTTTTCAGCAGTACCCAGTGGGCGAATTGCTGACCCGCTGCATAAGCGACGTGTGGGCCATCCAGGGCATCGCGTCCAACCAGTTTGCAGAATTGGTCAGAGAGTCAATAACGGCCATCGCTGGCATAGCGTTTGTACTATATCTGGACTGGCAGCGCAGCTTGGTGCTGCTATTGGCCGCCCCGCTGGTGATAATGCCCCTGAAAAGCCTCAGCCAAAGGATCAGGAGGATAAACCACAAAAACCAGGAAGCCATCTCCGCGCTGCTGCAAAGGCTGAAAGAAGTCTTTAGCAATATAAGGGTGGTGAAGGGCTTTGCCAGAGAGGGCTATGAGGCAAAGAGGTTTGAAGGGCGAAACACCGAATTGTTCAAAATTGGCCTTAGGTCAGCCCGCGCAGCGGCCATGAGCCACCCGATCATGGAAATGGCAGGGGGCTTCATACTCGCGGGGCTGATATTTTGGGCGTCGGCTGACATACAGGCCGGCAGGCTGGCCACCAGTGACTTTATGACCTACCTAGTGGCGGTTTTCGCCCTTTACGCGCCAGTCAGGCGCATTACAAAGGTGAACAACGAGATACAGGTCGCCAGGGCCAGCCTAGACCGAATATACTACATGCTGGATCGTGCGCCTCGCATGTCGGCACCAGCAAACCCTGTTCCCGTGCCGGATCAGCCACAAAACCTGCGCTTCGAGGACGTCCATTTCGAGTATGAATCCGGCAGCCCCGTCCTGAATGGGATAGATTTTGAAATCAAGAGGGGCGAGACAGTGGCCCTAGTCGGCGGCTCCGGGGGCGGCAAGACCACCCTTGTCAACTTGGTGCCAAGGTTCTTCGACCCCACCAAGGGCAGGGTGACGCTAGACGGGCGCGACCTAAGAGACTTTGACCCAGGCGAGCTCAGGCTCAGGATAGGCATCGTCACCCAAGAGACCATGCTATTCATGGATTCTGTCCATGACAACATAGCCTATGGCAAACATTCCAGCAGGGAGGCCGTGGTGGAGGCCGCCAAGAGCGCCCAGGCCCACGATTTTGTGATGCAGTTGCCGAATGGCTACGACACCCACTTGGCAGAGGCTGGCTCCAGCCTCAGCGGCGGCCAGCGGCAGAGGATAGCCATAGCCAGGGCGCTGCTGCAGGACCCACCCATCCTGATCTTGGACGAAGCCACCAGCGCACTGGACACAGAGAGCGAGCGCGCCGTCCAAGAGGCGCTGGAGGCCCTCATGCAGAACAGGACTACCCTAGTCATCGCCCACAGGCTCTCCACTGTCCAAAATGCGACAAGGATATACGTGCTAAAACATGGGCATATAGTAGAATCTGGCCGACATGCGGACTTGCTGGCCAAACATGGCGAATACGCTAGGCTGCATCGGTTGCAGTTTGCGGATGGTGTGGCTGATAAAGATTGAAGGTGGCAACTAGGCGATTTGTGCAACGCCCTGTCGCGCATTTCAATTCTAAATTGAATCATGGCTGATTCTATTTAGAATTAGAATCATTCCACCGAAATCACCACAAAGGTTTTTCTTCCCTTGCCTCTGAATATGACGGTACCTTTTGGCGCGGATGCGGCCAGTTCTGACAGGGCTTCGATTTTTGGCACCCCCGCACGCTCCATTTCAATCCTGGCATCCTCAGGCATCATTTTTTCTAGACCTTTGATGAAAGTTAGCGGGACTTTGATTTCAAAGCTGTCGTCTTCTGTCTTTACTTTGACGACCACGAGGCGGGCCCAAGGCGCGTCGCCCTGCTTTGTTTTTGGCTGGGGGCGCAACCCCAGCTTCCATAGCGCGAGGGCGCACTGTTCGCCAAACTTGGGGTTTTCAACCGAATCCTCCAGCACCTTGCGCCCATCTGGAATCTTGTTTTCGGCCAAGGCCAGCGCCGCCAAAATCCTAGTGTCTGAATCTGGATCGTTTAATGCGCCCTTTAGGTTTGCAACAGCCTTTGAATCCTTGGGCTGCATCTTCCAGCAATGAATCCTGTCCCCCTTTGCCACTTGGGAAAAAGTTCGCTGGTCGGAATGGTTCTTTAGGAACTCGGTAAAGGCTGTCGCCGCTTCCTTCCATTTTTGATCCTCGAATAGGGACTTGGCGTACCAAAATCTAGCTTCAAACAGCCTTGGACTTTCCGGGTTATCTGCGATGTACTGTGAATAGAGCTCGGCTGCCTCGGCATAGCGGCCTCGCAGCCGCCGCACCCTAGCGTCTGCCAGCAGCATGGCCCCAGAAGTCTGGGATTGCGCCAAATTGCCTGCTTCCCTTGCCAAATTGCCGACGTTCCTCGCCTGTGCGCCGATTTCTTGGCCCATCTTTCCCATTTCGCGGCCAAAGTTTTCCATTTCGCGCTTGAAATCTTCGTCAGTGGCAATTTTGTTGGAGGCAATTGACGCTTTCGCTTGGATCTCTTGGACTATTTTCCCTATGTCGCGTTTAAGGTTCTCTATTTCGCGCTTGGATTCTTCGTCTGAGGAACCCTTTTTAGAAGCCGCAATTGCCACAGTTGCGATTTCTTGGGCTTTTTTTCTCATTTCGCTGCGGAGGGATTCTATTTCGCGGGCGAAGTCTTCGTTGTCAACGGAGTTTTTCTTTGCGGCCTCAATTGCCGCAGCACTGATTTTTTGCGCCAACCTTCCCATTTCGCGGCGGAACTCTTCTATTCTGCGTCTTGACTCATCGCCAGAGAGGTCAGTTTTGTCTGCATCGCGCTTTGGTGGGTCTTTTTTCTTTTCGTCCTGCTCTTGGAAAATGGGGCTGGCAAAGGGTTCCGCCGCCTCTTGGCAAAAGCCAAAAATAGGGAATGTAGCAAAAATGATGCAGAGATGTGCGAGCGCGAGATGTCTCATGACTCAATCTCCTTCAATCTGTTTTGAAGCATGTTGGTTTTGTGTTCGAGTCCCATTGCCTGGGCCAGAGCCAGCAATTCATGGCTGCGTTCAACGGATATGCAGGAATCGTTGGCGGAAACTTCTGTGAGCCAGTTCTGAATGTTTCTGCCCGCTTCAAACAGTTCGGGGTCATCTAGGCCATCAAAGGGCAGGGAGCGCCCGAGCGCGTAAAGCCTTCTGGCTCTCTCGATTTCGCCGCCCCTATCTTCAAGGTCGGGGGCGCAATATTTGGCCCTAGATTGGACTTGCTTTAGCAAATCGAGCGAATCCATGAAGAAATCAGACCATAGCTTTGCCTGCACCCGCTTTTGGTACTGGGTCACTAATTCAGCCCCCCTCGCCTGCATGCGGTGGGCTTCCCTGACGCGGGCGAATACGTATGCGGCGGGCATTACCGCAAAAGCGGCCGCCGCTGCCGCTATCAGCCATCCAGAGGCGTGGCGCCTAAAGCCTTTTGGCCGCATCAAGGTCGAGGCCAATTCATCTGCGTGGGCGTGCAGGGCCAAGTGGACTTCCAGCAGCTCGGCTAGGGTGGCCTGAATGGCTGGGTCGCTGGGCCAATTCTGTGGGTTCTCCAAAAGATCGAAAGCCGTAGAATCATCAATTGAAGCTGGCGGCACTTTTTTAGCGGGCGGCGCCAAAGCGTCGCTGCTCCCATCGAAGGCGCGTCCAACAGAATCAGGGGTGCCATCTGTGCCTTGGCTGTAGTTTTTTGAATCTGTGGGGTTGTTGTTCATGGCGTTGTTCCTGTTGATGCTGTTGGTGCCAAAGATTTTCGCAGTTTGAGCAGGCTCTGAAAAATGGTCGCCTTCACCGTTCCCTCGGCGCATCCGAGGTCTTCGGCTATGTTCCTGACTGGACGCTCTTGGATGTAGTAGGCCTCCACCACATCCCTCTGCCTTTTTGTTAACTCGTCCAAGGCGGCCTTGAGCGACTTCAGATTGCGCTGTTGGTCTATTTGCTCCCAAGGCGAAGGCTGGTGGGGGTCGGGGACGTCAAGTGCGTCAGGGGCCGGCAGCTCCCTACCTCTTTTACGCAGATGGTCGGTTGCCGTATTAGCCGCCAATGTAAAAAGCCAAGGCGCTACTGGGCGGCCCTTTTCAAATCGGCTGTTCTGCGACAAGCATTTCATGAATACTTCCTGTGTAAGTTCTTGCACTATGTGTCTTTCGCCGTGGAGTTTTTTGTAAAGGAAAGAAAAAATTGGCTTCTCGAAACGCTCCATCAAGTGGGCAAGGGCCTCCTCGTGTCCGTCTTGGAGCCTATCCATCCAAAACTCTGGGCTTGCGGTAGCCGTCTCTGCGCTCATTTCTTTGTTTTGGCCGGGGCCGATAGCTTGGCGTCCTTTGGCAGGACGATGACATTGTTTAAGTCCACCAGTTTAAGGGCATCGGCCAGTTGGTCTTTGTTGAATTGGCACCTGATGCCCATCCTGTTGTTTTCTTGGACTGTGTCGGGCGGCCTAGAGCCTTCCCCGCCAAGCGTGGAGGCCATCGCGATGAGGCGCTGCATCCAAGGCTTTAGCTGGGCGATAGCGTCTTCTGCCCCGGTGACAACCAAGTCGAGTTCGACCGTCTGTCCACCATCCGCTGGCGGCGAGACAGACCAAGCGATCCCCTTGATGCCGGGCGGAACTACTTTGGCAAGCTCTTGCATCATGTCGCTGGGCAGCAGTTCGGGCTGGATGAACCCTTGGATGGCGCCAGAGCGGGAGACCCATTCGGAAGCGCGGGAAACGGGGCTGTTGTCGCCAAAGCCGCGCCTCTTTGCCAGCTCCTCAAGGACAGCCATCTCTCCAATCCAAAGCCTTCCTTCGTTGTCCGAGAAGACCCTTAAATGGAAGTTGTTGACGTCGAAAACGACAAACAGCGGGTACTCGCGCCCCCTCATGTTTAGGCTGCCCGCAGGTGGAAAAGTCTCTATAATCATTCTCTCAATTGCTTTTGGATCCCTGAATCCAGCAATTTGAAAGAACACCGTCTGGGACAGGCCGGTGAGGTCTTTGGGCAACTCCGGGGCTATTTTGGTGCCTGGGCGGTTCATAAAATAAACCGATACCCTGCCTGTTTCTGACGTTGGATCAATTTTTGCCTTATCCAAAAATAGCTCGAGCGCCTGGTCGAACTGCGGATACTTCGTGATGGCTTCGCGGACGGCCGGGGATTCCAGCGCCAAGGCCAAGCCGCATGATACGCCGAGTACTGACACTTCTGGGGCAGAAATTACCCAGTCTTGAGCCTTGGGGCGCATGTCCTTGCAGCCCATGTAGATAGAAACTGCGCCCAGCGCGATTATTGATAAAGAATGTCGCATGGCACCACCTTGTCACTATTAGAATACGCCTAACCCTTGGAACGGTTTATTCACAAAATGGGATTTTTTGCAAAACCATTCGGGCGCCTATCGAAGTCAACCTCCCAAAGCATCATGGCCTCATAGATTCCATTACTATTTTCAGCACCTGCATAGCCGCGTTCATCTCTGCATTTTTTTTTGTCGGCCCTTGTGCCGTTGCCGTATATTTGCCAGCTTTTACGCTGCAAACAAAAATAGGGGCGTGTTCCGAGCCCGTTTTTTCGATCATGTCGTAAACAGGCGGCTCCCAGCCCAGCGCGACAACTTTTTCTTGCAGGGCGGTCTTTGGGTCGTCCTGCTCCCAGTCGTTGATGCCCGCAGTTCGGATGGCCCGCCCAAAGCGCCTCTCGATGATGGCAAGGGCCTGCGCCAGCCCGTCTTCCCCGGCCTCTTCTGAATCCAAAAGCACGGCGGCCAGCAGGGCTTCCATAGCATCCGCCAATTCTTTTGGGGATATTCTTTGTTTCTTTGAAGACCTTGGGCCAGGCTCCAAGACTATTTTCAGATCCTTCGCCCAGTCGCACAACGACGCGGTGGAAACGATTTTGCCCCGCAGCCTCGTCAGCGGGCCCTCCTTCCAATCTTGGTGGGCGCTATAGACCAAGCGGGTGGTGCAGAGATTCAATACTGAATCCCCAAAAAACTCTAGCCTCTGGTTGTCCAGCGGCAGCCCCGCAGATGGCGGCGAAAGCGCCTGTTTCAGCAACTCCCTGTTGCGGAATTGGTAGCCGAGGCCCAATTCGATCTTTGGATAGTCTGGACACGCTAAAGCAGATTGCATCCCACAATTGTAACTGGTGCTACCCCCTAGTCAATTTCCGATACTTGATCCTATGCGGATCAAAGGGCTTCAGGCCAAGCACGTCTTTTCTGTACTGCTCATATTCAGTGTAGTTGCCGTCGAAGAACTCCACCTTGGAATCGCCCTCGAATGCCAGTATGTGGGTGGCCAAGCGGTCTAGGAACCATCTGTCATGGCTGACTATCACCGCGCTGCCCGCAAAGCCCTCTATGGCCTCTTCCAGTGCGCGCATGGTGTTCACGTCCAAGTCATTCGTGGGTTCGTCAAAGAATAATAGGTTACATTCGCTCTTTAGGGTCAGTGCCAAGTTGAGGCGGTTCTGCTGGCCGCCGCTCAATTCCTTTACCTTTTTTTGCTGGTCTTCGCCCTTGAAGCCAAAGCGACTGAGCCAGGCTCTGATATTTATTTCGCGCCCACCAAGGGCGATTACTTCGTACCCGCCGCTGACGACTTCAAACACGCTTTTTTCTATGTTGAGACCCGACCTGAGTTGGTCAACGTAGGCCATCTTTACCGTTTCGCCGATTTTGATTTTGCCGCCATCTGCCTTTTCTTGGCCCGTGACTAGGCGCAGCAGTGTGGTCTTGCCCGCGCCGTTGGCTCCGATTACGCCCAAGATGCCCGCCCTTGGCACTTGGAATGAGAGATTTTCAAATAGTGACTTGTCCCCAAAGGCCTTTGACACGCCCTCGAACTCAACAACGACGTCGCCCATGCGGGGGCCGCTGGGGATATATATTTCCAGCTCTGTCTCTCTCTCTTTGGCGTCGGCGTTGGCCAGTTTTTCATAGTTGGCTATCCTAGACTTGCTCTTTGCATGCTGGCCCTTTGGTGACATGCGTATCCAATCAAGTTCCCTCTCCAGCGTCTTTTGCCGCTTGTCGTCCTGTTTTTCTTCCAAGGCCAGTCTATTTTTCTTTTGCTCAAGCCAACTGGAGTAATTGCCTTTCCAAGGGATGCCCTCGCCGCGATCCAGCTCCAGAATCCACTCGGCAACGTGATCCAAAAAATACCTGTCGTGCGTTACGGCGATGACTGTGCCTTTGTAATCCTGTAGGTGCTTTTCCAGCCATGCGACTGTCTCTGCGTCTAGGTGGTTGGTAGGCTCATCCAGCAGCAAGATGTCCGGCTTTTGTATCAGCAGCCTGCATAGTGCCACCCGCCTACGCTCGCCGCCCGACAGCACCCTGATGGGCGTGTCTGGGTCTGGGCAGCGCAGCGCCTCCATAGCTTGGTCTAGGCGCGAATCCAAGTCCCAGCAATCGGCGGCATCTATTTTTTCTTGCAGTTCGCCCTGCTTGGCCAGCAGTGCGTCATAATCTGCGTCTGGGTCGGCGAATTTTTCGCTGATCTCGTTGTACTCGCGCAGCCAAGCCGCTTGCTCGGATGCTCCCTCTTCAACGACTTCGCGCACTGTCTTGGATTCATCGAGAATGGGGTCTTGCTCCAAAAGGCCAGTGGAGTAGCCCTTGCTAAGTACCGCCTCCCCATTGAAATCTTTGTCAACGCCCGCCATTATCCTCAGCACGGTTGACTTGCCGCTGCCATTGAGCCCCAGCACGCCTATTTTTGCGCCATAGTAGTAGCCTAAGCTGATGTCCTTGATGACAGGCTTGTTGTTGTAGATTTTGGAAACGCGCATCATCGAGTAGATGATCGTAGGCTCTTCTGTTTTTGCCATTTGCCCCCCAAGCACAGATTGCGAGTGTGCCTTAAACCTTAATTTATTATACGAGATGCGCCGCTGGGGGCAATTTGCGCCTGTGTCACAACTATCCTTTGAGGGAATTTATTATCTCTGATGCCTGCTGCGGAAATTTCTTTGCCAACCATTCAAGCACTTTTATTTGATCTGCCCCTGTTGCGCGGCGTATCTGAATCAGCAGTTTTTCATGGGATGGCCTGTCTAATGTCAAGTTGGCAGCACCTTCGTTGCAAACGCTACAGAGTGCCCTCAAATTTGATGGGTCGTCTGTTCCCCCCATGCTTTTGTCAATGATATGCCCAATGTGCAGCCTTGTTTTTCTTCCAGAGTCATACGGATGCCGCTCTCCAGCCACAGCACCGCACATTTGGCACGTAAAGCCGTTGCGATCAAGGACGTAGGCGCGGACTTCTTTGCTGATTTCGCGAGCAAAGGCAGGTTGTTGAATTGTATTTTCAAGGACATATTGGCCAGGTTTTAAATCGGATCGGTCGTTGTGTGTCAATATCTGATAGCCTTCTTCGTTGCGCAACTCGCGGACTCGGCGCGCCCATTCGCTTGCCCCATCCGCCACGTCTTTTAGCGTATCGGATTCCAATATTTCGCCCAAATGCTCCAAGAAATACTTACGCAGCTTAGACCGCGCTCCTAACTTCCCCATGTTGCCCTGCCTTTCGTAAATCGCTTGATGCACATAATGCCATTAGAATCGCTGCGCCAACGGCCTTCGCCACTGGCGGCGGGAAAGCGTTTCCCACTTGTCTATAGGCTGGCGTTTTCTTACCTACAAACTCCCAATCAGATGGAAATCCTTGCACTAAGGCGGCCATCCTCACAGTCAATTGCGGCGTACCCTTGAAGCCTTTGCCCGGCGGTTGGTCGGCCAGTCCTTTGCCATCCACGCCAAGTTTTGCCCAGGCCATCCTTGCCCTAGTCGGGCCTAAATCCGGGCCACCATGCTTCTTGCTGCCGCCAACAATAGTCGGAGCGCATCCATTGGCCAGTCGGCTCCATTCCTCGGCCTCTGCCCAACCATTGCTGGCCATCTCACTGTATAGCAATTGACCTATGGTTGGAGGACTAGCAATCCCTTGGGGCCAAACAAAAAAGGAGGCGTATTCATGCCTCAGCGCCACAAGGATTGCCCTGGGCCTTTGCTGGGGTATTCCATGATCAATGGCGTTGACGATTTCCCAAAAGCAGACATAGCCCCATCGCTCAAGTTGCTCCCTAATGGAGTTGCGGTAATCGTCAAATTTTGGGGCAAAGAGTCCCCGCACATTTTCCAGCATCACGGCCTTTGGGCTACATTCAGCGACAAGGCGAAGCGCCTCTGGAAACAAGTCGCGCCCGTCAAGGTGTCCCAACTGTTTTCCGGCCACAGAAAAGGGGGGACATGGCACACCGCCAGCCAAAAGATCAACGCCCAAATATTTTTTGGCGGAAAAAGATGCCACATCACATTCTATGACATTCCAAAAGGGGCGGTTTTTTTTCAGCGTCGCACAGGCGTTACAGTCAATTTCCACCAATGCGGCATGTTCAAAGCCAGCCTGTTCCAAGCCAAGCGCCTGCCCACCGGCACCGGCGCAAATTTCCACGGAACACATCGGCTTTGTCAATTTTGTCGAACCCCAACATTAATTTTACTGCACTTCTCGCGGCCAGTTGCAGCCTCTAGGCTTTTTCGTCTTTCTCCGCTGCTGCAAGCAGTTTTTTCAGTATCTTGGGCAGGCGGTTGACGGCGGCTTGGCTCTCCATCCACTCCCGATGCGGCCTAGCTAGGTAGCCGCTCAAGTGGCTGCCCTCTGGGACATCCTTGGCGATCATGGAATTTCCACTGATGACGCTGCGCGAGCCTATGTGGATGTGTCCCGCAGTGCCTACCTTGCCCGCAAGCGTCACATGGTCTCCAAGCGTAGTCGAGCCTGAGATGCCAGTCTGGCTGACGATGAGGCAGTGCTTGCCGATATGCACGTTGTGGGCTATCTGGCAGAGATTGTCAATTTTAGTACCCGTGCCGATTTTTGTTGGGCCCAGCGCGCCTCTATCAACTGTAGTGCAGGCACCTATCTCCACATCGTCCCCCACTTCCACCCAACCGATTTGCGGCACCTTTTCGTGGCGGCTTCCGTGGAAGGCGTATCCGTAGCCATCGGCGCCCAAGACGCTATTGGCGTGTATCCGCACCCTGTCGCCTAAGATGGTTTTTCGGTACAGAACCACTCCGGGGAACAATTCGCAGTCGTCACCTATGCGGCAGTCTTCGGCGATATGCACCCCCGGGTGTATGATTGCCCTGTCCCCCAGAACGGTGCGGGCCCCTATCGTAGCACTTGCTGCGATGGAGCAATCCTCGCCAAAAGCCGCTGATGGATGGATAGCATAGCTGGAGAAGATGGGCTTTGGCTCGGGATGGAGTTTTTGTGTGCATCGCGCAAATGCCAGATATGGGTCTTTCACCTCCAGCACCGGCTGGGAACCCAAGTCGCGGCCTGGCGCGGCCAATATCAGCCCTGCTTTGCTCTCTAGGGCCTTTGAAGCATATTTGGGGTTCGACAGAAAACTGATGGACGTCTGCACGGCCCTGTCCAAAGGCAGCACTTCGCTAAACGATTTTTCGGGCAGGCAGTTGATCAAAGTGCCGCCAAGCCAGTTTGCAAGCTCCTGTGCTGTGATTTCTGTTTGAGACATTTCCACCCGCCTTTTAAGACGAAGTAAGTTCGCCTAGTGCGACTGTGGGCCGCATCCACAATTGTCAATTGTCCATTGTCAATTGTCAATTTGCTGGTCGGAGCCACACTGCCCAAAAAAGTCAGAGCTTCGCAAGAGGTTTAATAGTGGTTCCCCTAATGATTGTCCTGACTCTCATAGATTACGGCTGCGCTTTCCGTTCCGCTCCCCGCCTTGTGGAGGTGTGGTTAACCCATCGCGGCGAGCAGGTTTGCGCTTCAACGGTAGCCCCAGCGTTCCACCTAGCGGCTCGCTTCACTCTCGGCGCAGCCTATGCACTCCGTGCCATTCCCTACGGGAAGGGCTATATATAGACATTTCCACGCAGACGTATAAAATGGACAATACACAATGGCGATGCAGCCCTCTTTCGCAAAAGGAAAGCCATGCACCCAATCCTCTTTAGAATCGGATCATTTGAAATTGGCACATACGGCCTGATGATGGCCATTGGCTTCTTAGTGGCGCTCTGGCTTGCTAAGCAACAGGCCCAGCGGGACGGGATGGCCCCAGAGTCCATAGTTGACCTAAGCATCACACTACTCATAGCCGGCGTGGTTGGCTCAAAACTACTGTTGATCCTCGTGGACTTGTTCAAGGGGGAGCCATTGGAAAGCATCTTTAGCCTTAGCATGCTGAGGGCTGGGGGCGCGATACATGGCGGAATTCTTTTGGCCTCCGCAGCATTCTACTGGAAAATCAGGCGACAAAAGCTTCCATTCGCAAAGACCTTAGACGCCATAACTTACGCCGTCCCCATCGGCCAAGCCATCGGCCGCATCGGCTGCATTGCTGCTGGCTGCTGCTATGGGGCCTACTGCGAACTTCCGTGGGCCATAACCTTCCACAACCACGAGGCGGCGCGCTTTGGCACACCGCTTGACATTTCGCTGCACCCCGTCCAATTGTATTTTTGCCTTTCCAACTTGGCCATTTTTGTTTTGTTGGCCATTTTTTTGCGCCGCAGAAAGTTCTTTGGGCAAACATCTGCTATGTACTTCATGCTGGAGGGGGCTTTCCGCATAGTCCTTGAAACATGGCGCGGCGACATAGATCGCGGGCTGTGGCTAAATAGCACTTGGCTCTCCACTGGGCGCATTACGGGCATCTTTTTTGTGCTCATTGGCGCTGCCATCTGGTACTTCACTAGCAAGAATAGGTCTAAGGGGTCAGGGGCCAGTGCGGGCCGAGCGTGACGTTGGACGAAAGATTGTGGACGCATGGGGGCCTACCTCGGAACCACCTAGGGATCAGGGATCAAGGGCTAGGTGCTAGTATATGACCATCAGGATTGAAATTACGCAAAACAGCGGGAGGCTGGATCGCTTTCTGGCGCAGTTGCGCCCCGAAATCCCGCGCAGCAGGTGGGAATCGTGGATCAAGCTGGGGCGCGTGCTGGTGAATGGAGCCGCTGCGACAAAAAATGGGCAGGCGCTCAAGGCGGGCGACCTGCTGGAAACTGAACTGCCCGACCTGCCTCCCCCCGCAGCCCACTTAGCGGCAGAGCAAATTGACTTGCCCACGCTGTATGAAGACAATTTTTTGTGGATCATCAACAAGCCCGCTGGACTCGTTGTCCACCCCGGGCCTGGCCACCCATCTGGGACTGTATTGAACGCGCTCCTGTCAAAAATCGGCGCACCGCAGCAGGAAGCCCTTGGAGAAATAGATGACGGCGAGGAAGAACCAAGGGGCTGGCCGGGCCTTGTCCACCGCTTGGACAGGTTCACGTCTGGCTGCCTAGCCATGGCCAAGGACGAAGAGACGAAATCCTATCTACAGGCCCAGTTCAAAGCTAGGACTGTAGAAAAAACTTATTTGGCAATCGCTCGCCAGTGCCGCAGGCTGCCCGAATTGGGGAGCCTCATGGTTGACGCGCCCTTGGCTAGGCACCGCTCAGACCGCACAAAAATGGTCATCACCTCAAAGGGCAAGGACGCCCGCACAAGGGTGCGGGTTCTGGCGAGGGCAGGTGGCCTGGCATTGGTGTCCTGCGACATCTTAACGGGCAGGACGCACCAGATTCGCGTCCACCTTGCCAGCTTGGGCGCACCGCTCTTGGGCGACCCCCTCTATGGCGGGGCCACTGCATGGAAGGGCGGCGACGGCGGCACGGTGGAGTGCCCCCACCCGACCCTGCACTCGTGGAAATTAGCACTAGACCACCCCAACGGGGAAAGAATAAGGGTAACGGCAGATGTCCCCGAAGCGTTTGGGCGACTGTTGGCCGCATTGGGCCTAGAGGCAGGAGAATCTTCAGGCCAAGCGCAATAGCTGGCCAAAATCCCCCCCCCAATTGACCCTGTTGCGAAATCCCCAGATCGTGCAATACTAAAATATGGGAACGTGGTTAGTTGACGCGCTGCGAACTGGCATAGGAAGGCCGATGGCTAATGCAAGTTCCACTAAGACAATCGAGTTTAAGGTTGTCGCCTCGATTGTAGCTGTCGCGGCCTTCATCATTGTTGTTGGGGGCGCAGTGGGCCTCTTGGTCATGAGAAAAAGCATACAACGCACGATAGTGGCAAATATTAAATCTTCCCTTGACGTCGCCGACCAGTACGTTACAAAAGAGATTGAACTGCAAAAACAAGGTGCGGCCATAGTCGCAAGAAAAATTGACCTTTCCTTACAAACAGGGATGCAGCAGGGAACTCTGAAACGCATACTGGCGGAGCACCCCGAGTACATCGGCCTTGCCATTTTTGACAGCAAGGGCCTAGTGGATTCGTCTGTCGGTTGCAGCCCGCCGCACGACCTAGCCAAAAAATCTTTTCTGCGTGCGGCCCTAGCCGGCAGCAAAGCCATCTCGACCACGATGCACACGCCTGATGGCACACTCGTAATGTATGTGTGTACGCCAATAAGCAAGGGCCTTGCTTTGGCTGCGGCCCTGCCTGGCACCCACTTCAGCCATGCGGTGTCGAACTTTAAGTTTTATCAGACAGGGCATCTGGTCATTGCCGATTCAGTCGGACACGTCATTTCTGACAGAAGTCCCGAATTGGTGCTAAAGCGCTTCAATTACATAAAGATGGCACAAACAAACAGTGAGTATATAAAATTCAGCGAGATCGTGAAGCGCGGAATTGGCGGCGAAAATGGTGTGGACTACTTCGACCTCGACGGCCAGTCGCAAATATGTGCCTTTAAGGCAATATTCAGCCCCACGGAAGACTGGTTCATCGGGATAATCGCGCCACTGTCTGAAAGCGCATTAGGTGGCGTCCCCAAGGGCTTGCTGCTGCTGGCCTTCACGATGCTGGCCCTTAGCATCATAGCCGCTTTCCCTGCCGCCGCCTACCTAAAGCGCCCATTTGAGGTGCTGGACACTCAGACATCGGTATTAAAAGCTGTTTTTGACTGTTCGCCCAACTTTATTTTCTGCCTCGACATGGATTTTAGGTACATCAGGATCAATAAAGCAATGGCCGATATTTTTAACATCTCCGAAGAAGATGCCGTTGGCAAAAAGGATTCGGAAGTTCTTCCTCTGGCGTATGAAACCTTGATGGAGATTGAAAGGATAAATAGGCAAGTTCTTGAGGAAAAAGAAACCCATACGGTGGAAGAGATCGTGCCAGATTTCAAGGGACGGCCATACTACCTTGAAACCGTCAAATCCCCGCTGCTGAAAAACGGGGAGATGATTGGCATCCTAGGCATAGCGCACGACATAACCGAGCGAAAGGCGATTGAAGAAGAGTTGGTGGCCGCCTCGCACTCAAAATCAATGTTCCTCGCAAGGATGAGCCACGAGCTGCGAACCCCCCTCAACGTCATCATCGGCCTGACCGACCTGATGCTGGAAGATG
>Ga0268262_10004398_pt1 | contig 14590 bp, 12 predicted proteins | sample TergutNc150P3_FD_190354 | JGI IMG/M metagenome (GOLD analysis project Ga0268262, IMG submission 190354) | Nasutitermes corniger P3 segment gut microbial community from laboratory colony in Florida, USA - Nc150 P3 (SPAdes) (version 2) | ecosystem: Host-associated > Arthropoda: Insects >... | reverse complement strand
AGCGTTTCTAACTCGTTATATTTCAGGCACTTACGCTTGTCTGAACTCCGATTTTTATCGGGGAAATCCTTTAATCGGGAGAATCGGGGTTCAGACAAAAAATTTCCCTTTCACAACCCTTAACACAGGAGCATCACTATGAACACACCTAAACTAATCGCTGTTTTTCTGGCGGTTTTCGCAATAGCCTCGCACGCTGAAACGTATATAATCACGGGCAGCGGCACAGCATTCACCGCCACCAAAAACGGCGCAACGGTAGGCACGGCTGACGCGGCAATACAAACCGTAATTGACGGCATCAAAACCGATGCGGCCGGAAGTCCGTGCACCATACAGTTTGGAAATCTCACGAACACGCTGGATATAGGCACGGTACGCATCACATTTGACGGCGCCAGCTCGGCTTGGGGCTTGATTACCCTTGCCGGGAAAATCACATCGGCAGTCAGCGGCAACCAATACGGCACCATATACCTAATCAACGGAGCATCCATAGCAAGCACGGCGGACATCGCCAACACATCAAATAGCTATGCGGTTCACAACATGTCCACCGGAGCGGTGACCATAAGCGGCGGAACGGTCTCGGCTACTACGGACTATGCGGTTCGCAACAGTTCCACAGGAGCGGTGACCATAAGCGGCGGAGAGGTCAAGGCTACTACGGGCAGTGCGGTTTACAACAATCTCACCGGAAAAATCACGGTATCGGGCACTGCGAAAGTTACATCTGCAAACACAAATTTAACCAGAGGAACTATTTATAATTATGAAACCGGAACGATTGAAATAACAGGCGGCACGGTGGAAAACACGGCTAACAATGGCAACGCCATCCGCAACGCTTCCACAGGAGCGGTAAATTTAGGCAACAGCCCGGCCATAACAGGCAGAATATTCATAGGGGCGGGAAAACTGGGAGTTATTGACGGTTTCAGTCCTGGCAGCAAAGTTTATTCAATCTGGTTTACTTCAGCTTCAGACGGCGCTACGGCAGTGGAAAGCGGCGCAAATTATGCTTCCAATTTTACGGTTTATAACAACAATGATAATGGAATTAACATTGGTTTGGCAGCAAGCGGCAGCAACCTCGTTTTTAGAGTTGCAAACGGCTATTCCGTTTCGTCAAGCGGAACATCTTACACGCTTGCCAAAGGAGCAGGGACATATATTTCTGCGCAAGGCGCCATAGACTTTATAAAAACCCAATCAAACGGGGCGAATTGCTCCATAAAGTTCGGGGACGGCACGAATGCATTGGATATAAGCAAGGAATACATCACATTTGACGGCGCCAGCTCGGCTTGGGGCTTGATTACCCTTGCCGGGAAAATCACATCGGCAAACACCTCATACACCATATACCTAATCAACGGAGCATCCATAGCAAGCACGGCGGACATCGCCAACACATCATCTGGCACAGCGGTTTACAACGCTCTCACCGGAGCGGTGACCATAAGCGGCGGAACGGTCTCGGCTACTACGGGCACAGCGGTTTTCAACTATTCCACCGGAGCGGTGACCATAAGCGGCGGAGAGGTCAAGGCTACTACGGGCAGGGCGGTTGTCAACTATTACGGAAAAATCACGGTATCGGGCACTGCGAAAGTGACATCTGCAAACGCAACTTCAACCAGCGGAACTATTTATAATGAGCCAACCGGAACGATTGAAATAACAGGCGGCACGGTGGAAAACACGGCAAGCAATGCCAACGCCAGAGCCATTTACAACGCTTCCACAGGAGCGGTGAGCATAAGCGGCGGAACGGTCTCGGCTACTACGGGCATAGCGGTTTTCAACTATTCCACCGGAAAAATCACGGTATCGGGCACTGCGAAAGTGACATCTGCAAACACAAGCACAACCAGCGGAACGATTTCTATAGCAAGCAGCGGCACGGCAACCGCGGAGCGCTTGGCAATAACAGGCGGCACGGTGGAAAACACGGCAAGCAATGCCAACGCCAGAGCCATTTACAACGCTTCCACAGGAGCGGTGACCATAAGCGGCGGAAAGATTTTGGCAAAAGACGGCTATGCAGTTTATAAAAATAGCACAGGCACAACTACTTTAACAGGCGGAACTGTGTTCGCCTACGGCACAGCCGCCAACAATGTCATATACGGAACTTATAACGAAAGCGGCAACCCGGCAATAATCGCGTGGGACAATACGAAAGGAACCACCGCATACACAGTATCGAGCAAAACCGACATTTTCGCACCCTCCCCAACAACGGCTCAGTGGCTCAAAAAAGACGGCATCGCTGGCATTGACTACGCCAACGGCGAAAACACAGGCTTTATCCCAATAGAAGGCGTAACGGTAAAAATCGACGGCCTAGAAAACGAAGCACCCCCAAAAATCTCCATCTCAGCCGCAACCACCCAAACGCACACATACAGCCTGCACGCAATAGCCCTCAACAAAGCCGACCACGGCGAACTAAGCTACTTGCTGGGAACATTCAAAGACAACAGCGGCATCCTAGCCGCCAAACCCACGCTTGACGGAACAACGTTATCCTACAAAGGAACAGGCAAGCCAAGCGGCACGGCAACGCTGGAAATAATCATCGCAAGCGAAAACTATTTCAACACCACCGCCACCATAACCTTTGAAGCAACCCCCAAAGAAGAAGTGACCATCACAGGCATAACAGCCCAAAACTCCGTTTATGATGGCACTCCCAAAAAAGGCTACACCGGCACAGCCGCCGCCCTGCCATACACAGGCGCGTTAGTTTACGAATACGCAGGCTCAAACCACCCCCAAAGCACAACGCCCCCAACAAACGTAGGCGAATACACCATAAGAGTAACCCTGCCATCGGATGCCCCCTACACCGGAGAATGGAGAGGCACGTTCACCATATCAAAGAAGCAGATAGCCAAGCCTGCCGTAACAAACACATCCCTCGTTTACACAGGCAGCGAGCAATCAGCAGGCATAGCCGCAAACGCCGCCTACACCGTCACAGACGACAAAGGCACAGCCGCGAACAGCTACACCGCAACGGTAGCGTTGAAAGACAAAGACAACAATGAATGGGCAGACGGCACAACCACCGACCTAACATTGCCGTGGGCGATAGCGGCAAATACTCCAATCCTCCCGCAAATAGCAGGAGGCAACATAAGAGTGCAAGCAACAGCCAACGCAATAACGCTGGAAAACCTCCCAAAAAACACAAAGGTACAGGTGTACACCCTGCAAGGCAAACAAATATATTCCGCCAATTCTGAAAATTCTCAAATTCTGAAAATTCAGGTTCAGACAAAGGGAATGTACATAGTAAAAGCAGGCAGCCAAACGTTGCGTGTAGCAGTAAGATAACCACGGGGGGCGAATTGCATTCGCCCCTATATTTACTCAAAATTTTCTACCTTACCCACCTAAATGTCCATTGTAAAGATTTTGCTCGCTTTGGCAGCACTGGCTGTTTTAAGCTGTAGCCGCAAACCTTATGCGCCGCCTTATGTAGAGTATCCCAGCAAACCAAGCAGGCCTTCTCCCAGAGACGATGCTCCCCCTTCTCCCCCTCCCGTATCTAGCCCTAGCAAGCCAAGCACTGCTGCCAGCGGCACTCTCACCGATGCACGCGATGGCAGGGGTTACAGATGGGTGAAAATAGGCACTCAGGTTTGGATGGCAGAGAACCTCAACTACGCCGCGAGCGGCAGCGTATGCTACGATAAGCAGGAGAGCAACTGCGACAAATACGGCAGGCTTTATAAATGGGCAACGGCTATGAGCGTATGCCCCGATGGTTGGCATATTCCCAGCGATGCGGAATGGACAACGCTAACAGATTTTGTGGGAGGCTTGCCTGAGGTGGGAATAAAGCTAAAAGCCACTAACGGTTGGAGCAAAGACGGCAACGGCACGGATGCTTACGGATTTGCAGCTCTGCCGGGCGGTAGCGGTTATTTAAGTGGCAAGTTCAAGAACGCAGGTTACTACAGCTATTGGTGGAGTGCCTCGGAGAGCAGTGCCAACTACGCCTACGGCAGGTTAATAACCTATAAACACGAGAGTGCTCGCTGGGGCTATGGCAACAAGCCTTTCTTGTTCAGTGTTCGTTGCTTGAGGGACAACTGAATTTTTCAGAAATTTCTACATTAAACTCATGTCCGATATTCAAATAACCTGCCCGCATTGCAGTATGCAGATAACTTTTGGCCTTGGTTGTGATGCCGAGCCAAACGACGGCGAACTGCTTGGCTTTGTATTCACTTGCCCTAACTGCCGCACCCCGGTGTCTTATCAGGCAAAGGAAGATTCTGCCGTTGAATTGGATAAAAATGCTTTTGAGAATTTTCAGCGCGCTGTGAAGAAAAAGACAGAGCCAGAGGCAATGGCTTTCGCAAGGAGAAACCGCCCTGCTGCACGAAGGTTTACGGATATGGATATGTTTGACAGTATGCTCAAAGACATCAAGGAAAGCGACAGCTACGATGATTTTTTGAAACGTATCAATAACTAAGGCTTAGACCGCCTGCCTGCACTCAATTTCCTCTTCCGTGATGTGCAGGGCCATAATCATAGCCATATCATCTGGCTCGTCTTCAAAATCCACTACCAAGCCTACCTTTTTGGAATTGTCTTTGGATTTTTCAAAATGCACGATATCGGCGATTTTTACAGGCACGGTAGTTTGGCCTGCAATGGAAATTAAAAGCTCCATACCTCTATTTATAGGTCCTTCTGTAACCTTACCCTTAAAAACAAGGGATTTTCCGTCTTCTGACGGCACCGTTTTTTTAACAAGGAACTTAGGCATCGTCAAAAATACCAATTTGCGCGGAGAGTTGAAATATATAAACCATTGTAACCTAAATCTAGTTTTTTTTTGCGTAAAGTGGTAAAAAAAATATGAAAAAAAATTAAATTATACCCATTATGGAGCATTTTTTAACCGTTGGGCGCATCCCTTTTTTAGTTTGCGCTCCATTTTTTCATCGTTTTTTGGATAATCCATTGCCTAAAACACGGTTTTTAGATGGAGTTCCTAGCGAACAGAACAAAAGGCTTAGGGATGGCAGTATTATGCTCTCCCCGTCTTCATCAATAGAATACGCCATTAATCAAAAAAAATATGTCGCTTGCAATAGATTCTGCACCTCAAGCACGCTTGAAATTCGCTCGGTTAAGCTATTTTCAAAATATAAGTGGGAAAATTTGGGCAAAAAATCTGTGCATTTAACCCAAGAAAGCGAAACCTCTGTTCATTTATTGAAGCTACTTTCAAGCAAGCGTTTTGGAGTTGAACCTGCCTGGGAAACCGGAGCTTTTAATGAAGCCTGCGGTGCTAGGCTTTTGATAGGCGATAGCGCTTTGAGGGAGGCCGAAAATAAATGGGAATTTATCTACGACTTAGCCTCTGTTTGGCAGGATTGGCAAAATTTGCCCTTTGTTTTTGGTTTATGGATAATAAGAAAAGAAGCCTTGGGTGGAGGCTCTCTAGCCTTGCTCAAAGATTATTTAAACGAAACAGAAACGAGCATAAATGATTTTAAAAGAGACAGAAAGCTGTGCTTGCAAAAGTGGGAAAAATATTACCCACATCATTTATCGCAAAGTTTAGCTTACAGCTACTACGACGCAGTAGATTACAACTTTACAGCCAAGCACGAGGAGTCTTTAAAAAAATTTTACGAGCTTTGCGCAATGCCAGTTGAGCTGGATTTTATCTAGCTTTTTCGTTTAAACGGTTTGGAAATCCAAAACAGCAAATAAGAAAATATGAGATATAAAACGGAAACTACTAGGGCGTAAAGCATTATGGAATAAAAAAGAGACAGCATAACATCTGTTTTTCCTGTAAACCAATGTGTAATAGATATGCTATCCAACCCGTAATTCAAGAATGCATTAGCTATCAAATTTACGAGGAATATCAAGAGAATCAGTATTAAAAAACTTGGAACTGTGCCCTTAAGGTCCTGAGCGCTCAATGCAGCGTGGCTCGCAACAGAGAGCGAAAGGAAAAAAAACACCCAGAAACGCCAATTCTCAAAGTTATTGGAGTTAAAAATATTTTTTAAAATTTTCAAACCGGTTATTCCAATGCCTTCGCCTATATCCTGAGGCACGCACCAAGGTAAAAAAATCCACAGCAGGACGTAAATAACCGTAGCGCCAAAGAACATTGGGGCTATGCCTATAAAAAAATTGCCTATTTTTTGGTATAAGCTTTTGGGGTTGTATTCGTGTTTAATATAACCAGTAGTCCCATCTTTTCGCGAAGAAAAAAACTTGATTTCGGTGATTTTGTGCTTGAAAATAAGGCAGAAAAGCGCCTGCCCTGCTTCGTGCACCGGAGTTCCTATGCAGCCCGTTAAAAATAGGCAGGCCCTGCCGACAATAGATTGGTTAAGGGCATTGTTCCTCATCTTAGAAACCCAATATAAGGCAAAACCTATCAGAAAAAGGGGGCCAAAAAGCCAAATAATTTGCTGAAAACTCGCTACTATGGCATAATAAAACAAGACGTAAAGCCTATCGGTGATATCCATAGGTTAAATTTAGCAAATAATTCTTACTCTTTTCCTCTTTTTTTTATATATTTAAGATGAGAGGTTTTTATGAAGAAAATATTCCTTATTTTGCTCGTGTTTACGGTCGCGGTTTTTGCCCAGGGAAAAAACAGCAAGGTTAAATCAAAAAGAGGCGATATAGACCTTACCAGCGCGGCTGGTGGTAGCCAGGTTGTTTGTACGGCTTCCTTTAATGATGAAATGACCGTTCTCAACCAGAAAGACTCCCACACCTTGGTTAGGGCATCTTGCGGACAAGGTTGGGTTGAAAACGGAGCTGTTGAAAGAGTTATTCAAGGACCCGGCGATAAAGGTATGAACCTAGAAGCCGTGGACGTTGTAGGATGGATGGATAACCCAAGCGCGGTGTTCGTATTGGATCAAGATGCAGGCAGTTTTGACGGCATCAACATAGAGCGCAATTTCAAGGATTTTCTCATAAACACCCTTGATAGAGAACAGACCGAAATGCGGAATGGAGAGAATTAAAAAGTTTTTTTTGATTTTGCTTGTCGGTAGTGTCTGGGTTCAGATAGTTTCCTGCGATGAACAAGAGGTGGTGGAAGAGGAAAAACAGCCAAGCTCTGAAGCTCAACTTGCGGAAATTCAGAGCAGAATAGATTCTCTCAAGATTTTTATATCAAAACAACCAATTCTCAAAGCGGCTAAGGTTGAGCCTAATTACGGGCTTTTCCAGACCTTGCAGAGCGTGGGCTTAGACTTGAAGCAGTCCTTGAAAATCATAAATACCCTTGCGGATACCGTGGAACTTGGCGTTTTGAGGGCTGGGCAAATTTTTTGGGTGGGCTTTGACCCAAAAGACACATCAAAAGCGGTTCTGTTCAGATACGCAGAAAACCCTGCAACCCTTCATTTTTTAATAGCCGATTATGCTGGGGAGTGGACATATAAAATAGTAGAGAATCCGGTAAGCATTCGCTACGCTTTATATGAAGGAATTTTGGAAGAAGGCAAAAATTTATACAACACTTTAAGGGATATAGGCATTCCCCAAACTATGGTAGGCGTTGTGGCTGGCGTTTTGGAGTGCAAAGTGAGTTTTAGAACGGATGCACGTGCCGGAGATGAATTCAAAGTTTTGTTAAAGGAAACACGTTTTCAAGACTCTGTATGGATAGACGGAAAGGTTTTATATGCGGGCTATAACGGCTCAAAGGTAAAACGCAGCGAGGCTTTTTTGTACCAAGAAGCAGACCCCAAGAGTTCATTTAACGCTCATTACGCAGAAGACGGCGAGGCTCTTATACATTCGGGGCTTAGATACCCATTAGATAGGCTGCATATCACAAGCCGCTATGGTTACCGCATTCACCCTATCACGGGTGCTAGGGCTTTTCACAGCGGAGTTGATTACAGGGGTGCGGTTGGAACTCCTGTTTATGCGGTGGCAGACGGCGTTATAGTGCGCTCTTCTTATGATGACGCGAGCGGCAACCACGTGGCTATTAAACATTCCGATAACAGTCAGAGCTGGTATTTGCATCTGTCCCAAAGAGGCGTTGGGATGGGGCAGAGGATTAGGAGCCGGCAGATTATAGGCAAGGTTGGCAACACTGGCAGGAGCAGCGGCCCTCATCTGCATTTTGCCATAAAGCAGCCAAGCGGTTCTTGGATGGACCCTCTTCTCAAAAAAATGATTGCAACGCCCAAGCTGGAAGGCGCAAAATTTTTGGCATTGCAAGAGCAGATAAAAACCATTCGGAGCATTTTTGCAAGAACTGACGGAGCTGAATCAAAAAACATAAGCGACTCGCTGTTTGCTACGGTGAAGTGGGTTGAGGCGGATTGACACTAATAATAAAATTTACAGGATCGGCTCGAATTTCACCTTCTTTCCATTTTTTAATTGGATTTTGAATTTTTACAATAGTTGGATATTTAGAATAAACTCCAAATACAGTATAAATCCAATATTTGTCTTGTTCTCTACGACCAGTTTCCCATTGTTTTCCAGAAACTTTAAATTCATGATCATATATCTCTATTGTGGCTTTTACTTCTATAATTTTAATCAATTCACCATTCCGCCAAACTTCAAAATCTCTACCTATTCCTATATTTTCCTCATCGTTGAGAATTTTTATATCTTCTTCTTTATATCCTTCTTTATCAATCAACCAATGTTTAACAATTTCTTCACCCCTTTGTCCGATTTCTTTCGCTTTTTCTGGAGACGAGGTAGAAGTATTAGCTGCTGTATTTGGTGAATTTCCTGCGGTGGATTCCTCAAAAGTTGATTTTTTGGATACTCTGGTTCCCGTATCGTTTGGTTTAGGAGTAACTAGCGCTTCTGTTATAATTGCATCTTTAACCGGACATTCTGGTTCCAATTTATCTTCATCCAAAATTTGTAATTCGTTTTTATTTTGAGATTCTTTCCATTTTTGAAATTCATTGTATTCTGCTGCATCAACGATTTTTTTCCCTTGTTTAGCTAAACTGTCCTCCAATTCCTTTTCTTCGCTCTTTTTAAATGGAAAAGGTAGATCAAATACAGAAGATATATCTTCTGCAATATCTTCTTTTGCTATATCTGTCGGTTTGTATAATTTACCATCGTTTCCAAGAATCCAAGTAAAATGTACTAACGTATGGAAAATATTATTATAAAATGATTCTCGACGATCTTTTTGATAAAACCACTCATGTTCTCCTTGAAAAAATTCTTTATCTGCATTGTATTCAGAAATCATGATTTTTGCAATAAATTTAGCCTCATTATTGGAAATCATATTATTGTAGAAATCATTTAATCCATCTAAATCATAATTTTTAATTCTATGATATCTAGCATAATATGGGCTGTGATATCTAGTATAATATGGTATATCAATACTATTAGGAAGAATGTCCCGTTGTAATTTGCGCGGTAATTTTGCTACACCCAATAGATTCCAGTTATCACTTGACAATGTATTATTTACAAAATGTATGTTTTTAGAATGTTTAAACCATTCTTTTAAGTCTTTATCATTACAATAAACCTCATCTACTTTTCTAAAAATTCCATCATCACATTTCACAATAATTAAGTTTGATAAATACCTACGTAACTTATTTTTGTCATCTTCAGACTCTCCTTTCATAACAGATAAAATCTGCTCCAAATCTTTTTTGTATTCTTCGTCAGATACAGAAGGTTCAGATTCATATTTCGGGAAAATTATTTGTATAATTCTATCTGCTGGTTTTGGCATTTCTAATCCTAGTGCTTTCAAAAAAGCTAAGGATTCTTTTTTGTCCGCAATTACTTTTTTTATCGTTGGATAATAAATAGAAGCATTTTCTATGGGCAAAAATACATCTTCTTTTAGTGTCCTTAATTCATTATTTTCAAGGCGTAAGATTGATTTTGAACGCAAAATGCCTTCTGGTTGATTGACTGATTTTTCTCGCCACAGAGCTCTTTGCCCATTTAGAAAATCATAAAATTGTATAAACCAATCATCTTTTTGTTTCTCAAGAAAATTTTTATCAATCCAACGAGCAAATGTATCAGGTGCAATAATTTGGACAGACATAATATTTTGTAAATATGAAAATAAATCTGGATGATTATCTTGTGTTATTTCTTTTGATAACCAAGTTTTCCCATCAGGATTATATAAATCTATTAATTCAGAAGATCTTGCTATTACAGCATTCTCTGCACGGGTAAATTTATCATTATGCGTCGGCAAATATTCTTCATTAAATAAAATTTCCTTCACCTTCTTAAACAAAGGATAGAACATTTTATTTTCTGGGAAATCACTTGTAATTATCGGAAGGCATTCTAAAAAAGATATATTACATAAATTGGCAGATTTTATTTTTCGAATCGCTTCAGTTAATAATTCTACTACCATATCTACAAGAATTTTATTATGTTCATCATCCTCTGGTACATTGTCACGGGCGGGCGTTGTTCTAAAATTTCCATTGATAATAAATCCTAACTTTGTTTCTTTTTCTGTCGGGAAATATACGAATAAATTAGTATTTTTTGCTGGTGATATTGTTTTTTTCTTATCGTCATACAGGAAGGCGATCTCTATCTTCTTATTATTTATTTCACTATTAAATACAAGTAAAGTTTCATTTTCTTCCTGTCCTATAACAATAACTTGATTTAATCCGTTTTTATTTTCACTTTTTTCTCGTAAATATTGTCCATAGTCATCACCTATATTGTACTCTATATCTTCAATATGTTTTAAAAACAATAAAGTTCTTATATTTAGATCCCTTAGTCTTATAGATATTTTTTTATAAATTTTTTCTTTATTGGCAACCTTGAATGGAAGGATAAACAATGTAGTCCATTTTGAATCAATTTCCTTAGCGGATATTTCTGCCGGGCGAATATATTTCTCTATATGAAAATGAAAATTTCCAGAATATATTTGTGGAATATCGGTTATTGCATATACAGATTTAAAACCAAGTCCAAATTTTCCAATTTTCGTGTATTCTTCTTTAGTACTTTCAATTCGTGTAATTGCTTTAACATCATCTTTGGAAAATATTCGTCCATTATGTCTAATTTCTAACCTATCATCAAATAATTGAAATAGGATGGATTTTGCTTCAGCATCTTCCGCATTTTGTAATAATTCATATATAAAATGTGTATCATCGGCATATAGTTTTCCTAGTAATTCAAGATGTTCTTCTTTACGACCATAATCAAGGATATTTTCTTCACAAAGTTTTGTGTAATCAAAAGACATTTTATTTTCTCCTTGAGCTAAACGTATCGCCGATACTGAAAGCTATGATATTCCGTAAAGAATAATCTCATCAGAATATTCATTAAAGACATTATTTGTGTCTCTTTCTATTCTGCCGTAGGTAATACACGTTAAATCGGGTTTTTCTACGGTGTATTTACCATCTTTTGTTTCATAAATAAAGTCCATAACTTTATTTATTTCTTTTTCATACGAAACAGAGTTTACCATATTGCTACTCCTATCTGAAAGTGATTTTTCTTTTGGACTGTGTTTCCATTAGATTCTTTATTGGTTTCAAATCAATTGTGAAATTGCAACCCAAATTGTCACATATTAAGACATCATCAGCTTGTACTATATCGTTTATGGGAAGTTTTAATTGTTTAATTTTTTCGCTTGATATATCAAGATAGCCTGGAATTCTATGTTTTTTGCCACATTGAGGACAATTAACATTTAAAACAGCGTGTTCTATTGAAGTACTTTTATTATGAACAGGCATTGGTATGGATAAATTAGTAGCCACTGTTGCTGTCTTTGTAAATTGGAAGTTCTCCCAAAAATATAATTTATAATCAGTAGAGGAGTCAAAAATCATCCTGATAATAGTTTTTATACGATAAACAATATCTGCAAGTTGCGGATTATCATCTATATTTTCAATCGATAGAACTTCTTTTAAGTCATCTATTTTTAGGGACCTACCGTGAGTCCTCCAATTAGTATGGTCGCATAACATATTAGCAACTTCTTCGGCTCTCTGCTTTCTCATTTCAAGCGTAACTTCTCTTTGCGTTGTTTGAGTTTTTGTCCAATTTTTGAATTTATATTTTTCTAACCAGCTTTTTACAAGGTCTTTGGCAAATTCTAATGAATTAACTACTCCACGTATTTCACCGGGCGAAATTTGAGCTACCATAATTGCATCAAACGGATTTAACTTTTCACCATTAATAGCCTCTTTCCTTTTTTCGTCAACCCATGCCTTATAATCATGAGCAGAAACAACTGAACGTCCTATTTTTATTTGCGCATCAATTGGCCCCAAACTACCCGTTTCGCACATATAAATATTGTCGCCTGACAGTACTAAAATAGTTCCTGCACTTTTTGCTTCACCTGCAATAACAAAATTTACATTATGAAATTTTTTGTGCAAAAACTCGGCAATTTCTTCTGCCGCCTCGCCGCTACCACCAGGTGTTTCAATGTAAAAATCGTCTTGCATTAAGCTAACATCAATACCACGGCGACCTTTATTGAAATCGGCGGCATAAACAAAAAGATTACGATTTGTCAAAACGTTATATTGCTGTATTAGGCTTAATAGTTCGGCCTTGAATTCAAGTACGCCCCATCGCTTTGACATATACTCTTTTAAAAGACTTCCCATAGCGTTAGTAATATAGAAAAAATGCTAGTTTATCCATCATCTTTTGCTCCAAGCTTGTACATGAGACTCTTCATAGAAAATATTTCTAGCTTTACCCCAAACAAACGAATAGGAGCTTTTATGAAAATGTTAATGATGGCAATAGCATTTCTTTTATTTTTTGCTTGTGATTCAAAAATAGAAACTTTTAGCGCAGACAAACCTTATGCCATTGAAATAACCAAAGAACGTAGCTTGTATCAAGCAGAAAAATTACGTGATAGATTAAAAGATATGGGCGTCTCCACCTACATAGTTAAAAATACTTCTACTGACGATTCTTCTGATGAATGGTTTCATATTTTAACTGGTGCGGAAAAGAAACTGGAAGACGTTCAGGATTTGAGAAAGAAATTGTCCGAAAAATTTAATTTCAAAGAGACAAAAATCATTCCTTATGAAGATTTTCGAAATGCTAATTTTGATATAAAACCTTTAGAAAAGCTGGAATTAAAAAGAGTAAATGCACAAAAACCGAATGTTCCAGAAACTATTTATGAAGTTGCCGATAAATTCCCAGAAAGCAATGCACTTCATATTAACAAGGCAGTTGTAATAAATACTCCTTCGGATACTGCAAATTTTAAAGGCTACGCACCCATATACGATATTTCGATAGATTTACCTAGAGGAATTAACAAAAATTTGATTTTAAAAAGAACGGTATCGTTCATAGAAACTATATATAGCGATAATATTTACGGAGATAGAGTTACCATTGATATCGGGAAATTGAGAGGTAAGCATTTGGAAATGACTTCTTGGGAAATTACTGAAGAATATGCGAATTTGATTTTAAATACTGGAAATTATAATTTTGAAGAGAAAAAAGAAATAGAATTAAATGCTTGGCAAAAATTAATCGGACACAAGGTTACAATAGAAACGAAGCAAGATAATTTTAAAACATACTTGATATTGCTTAGTGCTGATAGGGAATATTTGATTTTTAGTCAAAGTACTGATAAGAGTTTGGATGAGCTTGAAAAAATCTTAAAAACCATAGGGAAAGGGCAAGGTTTAACAAGTTATGATGAATTTTATAATACATTTTTTACTCTGCCGAAAAACATAGTAGATGATGATTTTTTTATAGGTTTTACCATAGATAGGCTTGATTGGATGTATGCTGTGCAAAAAAATTATACCCAGTGGTCCAAGTTATATGTTGGACATTGGGCTGCACATGGATATTTTTACAACAGTAAAAAAGGAATCTGGACTTATGGCATCTTTGATTTGTTAACGAAAGAAAAAAACAAATTAGGTCAAGAATTATATGAAAAAGAAACTGCAAGCAGGAGTAGCGATATTGTACCTCAACAGATTGGCGACATAGATGGTTTTGCAGTTTATAAAAATAAATTTGATTGGAACACATATAAATCATATAAGAAAATTACTGAAATAAATTGGATTGTAAATCGCTATGTATCTATGGTGAATAATACGGAAAATTCTTGGTTTAACAAGGAAGAATTATTAAAAAGGGCGGAAAGTTTGCAAACTATGTGAATATGCTTTGAAAGCAACCAATCTCATATTATTGTCGTAGGCATAGCTAAATGTGTGATTGATACTGATTGAGGCGGGATAATTCTTTCTTTGCGAGAAATTTTATACATTAACCCAAGATATGTTCTCTTCGGTTCTCTCTAAATTCAGCTGGGAAGATGTGGAAAAAAGAATTGCTACGGCTACTCTGCAATCCGTTGAGCGGGCTATTTCCAAAAAAGAGAATTTGAGTTTAGACGATTTTGTAGCTTTGATTTCCCCCGCTGCTGTTCCATACTTGGAGAATATGGCAAAGAAGAGCAGGGAAATGACGCTCCGCCGTTTTGGGAAAACCATTCAGCTTTACTTGCCGCTTTACC
>Ga0268262_10004397_pt1 | contig 14593 bp, 15 predicted proteins | sample TergutNc150P3_FD_190354 | JGI IMG/M metagenome (GOLD analysis project Ga0268262, IMG submission 190354) | Nasutitermes corniger P3 segment gut microbial community from laboratory colony in Florida, USA - Nc150 P3 (SPAdes) (version 2) | ecosystem: Host-associated > Arthropoda: Insects >... | reverse complement strand
GGCCTGGTAATGGGGGACATCATCACCCGGCGCATACAGGCCGAAGAAGGCTGTCTGATTCATGGGCGGGTCATAGTGTGCCAGAGCGAAGAAGTCTGGAACCGGGCTATCTCCGAATACCGGGATGTTACCGGGCTTAGAGAGTCCCTTGGCATACATTCCGCCGTCCCGGGGTATGTAAGGCATGGATAAAGTAGAATTTAATATCTCTTCATTTTTTAACCCAGCCTCTAATCCAGGCTTAAAAACGGAAGCAAAAAAAACCAGGGCAAAAGGCGGAGTTTCTGCCGGCAAGACGCTTTTTTCCAGAGTACTGGAAAGCGCCGCGCAGGAGGCTGGAGAACTAGGCCCGCTCAGAGAACTTGAACCCTCTGAAGAAGCGCTGACAGAGCTAATGGACGCCGTTCACAGCGCGGGAAGCGACCTTATAGACCGGCCTTTTCATGATGAAATTCTGCGCTACAAAAAAGCGGTGCGGGATTTTATCTATTATGTGGTTGAAAACGCTTTTGCCATAGAGAAATCACAGACACGGCGCAGGGGAAAAGCCAATAGGCTTGAAATCAAGACCCATACCCAAGTTCAAATCATTGACAAAAAACTTGAGGAACTGGCGGCCGCGATTTTGTCCGGGCAGGCCACCCAACTGGAAAGAATTTCAAAAATAGATGAAATCAAGGGCCTGCTGGTTGACCTTACAATAAGCGGTGTGATAAGAGAAAGAGATGGCTGACGAAGATAATTACGCTGAAGAAGACATTAATTCTCTTGAAGACAACCCGCAGGAAGAACAAATAGACGGCGGGTCGGTAATCGCCGGAGAAGACCTGTCGACGCTGACCCAGGACACTCCCATCTACCGCCTTCGCCTTGTTTATTCAAGGGAGACTTTTCACGCCGCCTGGGCAGGGGAAACTCTGGAGCCGGGAACAAAGGTGCTTGTACCGACCCGCTATGGACGGGATCTGGCTGAAATTATACATTCCATCCAATGCGAAGCCGGGCAAATACCGCAGGCCGTTACCCGGATTGAGAGGATCGCCAACGACGACGATGTATCCAGGGCCGCCTCTCATAAACAACAGGAAAAAGAAGCGTTCGATGTCTGCAAGAAAAAAATCGAAGTCCACAAACTGGATATGAAGCTTGTTTCTGTCCATTACATTCTGGAAGAGCCCAAAATTCTCTTTTTTTTCACCGCCGAAAGCCGGGTTGACTTTCGGGAGCTCGTAAAGGATCTGGTAAACATTTTTAAGACCAGAATAGAGTTACGCCAAATCGGAGTTCGTGATGAATCGCGTGTATTGGGGGGCCTTGGCGTTTGCGGAAGAGGTTACTGCTGTCACGCGGTTTCGGACAAACTAAAGCCTGTTTCCATAAAAATGGCCAAAGATCAAAACCTGTCCCTGAATTCCACTAAAATATCCGGGCCCTGCGGACGCCTTCTTTGCTGTCTTGCCTATGAACACCTGTTTTACGGGGAACAGAGGCGTCTTATCCCCTGCGAGGGAACAAGAATTTTCTGGGATGGCTCCAACTGGAAGGTTTCGGAAATAAACGTTGTAGTAGGCAAGTTAAAACTCAGCACCGATGACGGACGGGTGATCCAACTGCCCCTTGAGGCCTTTGAGAAGAACGAAGGCCGCTGGACAATCAACGCCCAAAAATAACAGTCGGAAACTTGAAATTTGGCTTTGGTATACACCAAGGTATATTCGCGAAAAACTATAACGCCAGGATTACCGATTCGCTTTGGCAACGTCGCAGATACGGCGGGCCATATTATCCAAAGAAACCTGCTCCATCACATGGCCCAATTCAAAAGCGACACGAGGCATACCGTACACCACAGCGGATTTTTCGTCCTGACCAAGGGTCATGCCGCCTTCTTTGTAGATTGTTCCAAGCTGTGTCGCTCCGTCCCTGCCCATGCCTGTCATGATTACGCCAAGCGCGCGGTTTTGGTAGGCCATCGCGACCGACGCAAAGAGGACATCCGCGGACGGCCTGTGACCTGAAACCTGGGGAGAATCCGTAAGGTGTACAATTCCGCCCATTCCCTTTCGTTCCACTTCCAGATGCTTGTTCCCCTGGGCAATCAGGATACGGCCGTTCTGGACAGCGTCTCCTTCTTCGGCTTCTTTTACATCCAGGGGACAAATCCTGTCCAGGCTTTTTGCGAATTCGTAGGTAAAACCAGGAGGCATATGCTGTACCACAACAATCGGCACAGATAAGTCTTTGTCCAGCTGGGAAAAAACAACCCTAAGGGCATCCGGGCCGCCGGTGGAAATACCGATGGCGATAATCTCCGTTTTGGCGGGCTTTCGAAGCGTGGCCGGAGGCTTGGCAGGCTCTACAGGCTGCGGGGTAAAAGAAAAATGCGCGTGAATATCAGGGTGAAGCGCCGTCTGGGTCTCAGGAGCGGCTTTTGGCGGATACTCGCTTGGGGAAAGAACCTTTTTGCCCTGAGAACGCCTGTAGGTGCCGCCGTAACCAAACAACATGGGAACAAGCGTATCGCGGACACTGTGAATGTCCATGGAAACCGAACCTGAAGGCTTTTGAATAAAATCATTTGCCCCAAGAGCCAGGGCGTCCATTGTGATTTTCGCCCCCTTCTCCGCTATAGAAGAAAGGATAACTACCGGTATTTTAATCCCCTGCTTTTTCCTCTCCTCCAGGAATTGTATGCCGTTCATTTCCGGCATTTCCAAATCCAAAATAATAACATCCGGATTTACTCTGGGAATCTTTTGAAGGGCAAAAATCCCGTTCATCGCTTTTTCGGCAACTACAAGGCCGGGAGTATCTTCAACCATACGGCCGATAAGGTTCCGCATCATGGCGGAATCGTCAACTATCAGTACCCCTATTTCATCAGACATGATAAATCTCCATTAAAAAATCTCCATTTTTTCAAATTAAACCGACTTGCTATACAAGGTAGCCCATTGGGTTTTTACAAATTCAAATTTTGTTTGCATACCAAAGAGTGATTCCGAGTGGCCTATAAATAAAAACGACTTTGAAGCCATTGCGTCCCAAAATCGGCTAATAACCGCGGCCTGCGCGGCTTCATCGAAGTAAATAATAACGTTACGGCAAAAAACCACGTCAAAACCACGTTGACCTGAATCATTCTTTAGATTGTGGTAGTCAAAACGGATTTTTGACATGACTTCCGGAATGACTTTATATCCACCCTCGGTTTTTTCAAAGTACTTTTTAAGATACTCTTCGGGGATTCCTTCAATCCTGTTATTCGCGTAAAAACCTTCCTTGGCTGTCATTAAACATTTAAGGCTTATATCGCTGGCGATTATCTCGTATTTCCATGGAGGGGGTAAAATTTTGTTCAGCATCATGGAGATTGTATAAGGCTCTTCCCCGGTGGAGCATCCAGCGCTCCAGATTTTAATCGTGTTGCTCCCGGTCACTTTTTTTATCTTCATAAGTTCAGGAATCACGTAATTTTCGAAAGCGTCAAACTGAGGCTGATTGCGAAAAAACCGGGTCAGATTTGTGGTTATTGAGTCAAGGAAACTCTTCATTTCCTCCCGGTCTTTGGTAATCATGGCATAATAGGTTTTTACCGAATCAAGGGTCTTTTCCCTGAGTCTTTCTTTAAGTCTGCTCTCAAGAATAGAGCGGTTTGTTGGGGTAAAAGTAATGCCGCTTTCATTGTAAATCAAGGTACGGTACTGGTCAAAATCAGCATCGGTAAAGAAATTAGCGTCTGCCATACTCTAATAGTATGGCTTGGAAGCGTCCCTGTCAATGGGACACAATGCTGTTTTATATGGAAGGTTTATATGGTATGCTGAAAGCCATATTGTGGAAGTCAAAAAGATAATAAAAAAAGTCAAATTACTCTTTTCCATAAAACCATCCCGTATTTGGCGCGTCGTCAGGATATTTCTTTATGTCTGCGCGGCAGGGGTTTTGGCGACTATTTTGATAAATGTGGGGATGATCCTGGCTGCCCGAAAGCACGTTTACAGCGATATAAGCGCAATCCCGCAACGAACGGCAATAATGATTCTAGGCTCACAAATCCGGGGGAAAACGCTTTCACCGGTACTACAAGACCGGGTAGATTCAGGCATAACCCTTATGGAACAAAGCAAGGGGAAAAAACTCCTTCTTTCAGGGGATCACGGCCAGATTTACTACGATGAAGTAAACGCCATGAGGCTTTATGTGCTTGCAAACGCCCCGGCTATACTGGAAGAGGATATTTTCATGGATCACGCGGGGTTTAGCACCTGGGATTCCATGTACCGCGCCAGGGATGTTTTTGAGGTAAGTGATTTGATAATCGTTACCCAGCGATTTCATATCAGCCGGGCGGTTTGCATGGCCAGAAGCCTTGGGCTGGACGCGGTGGGCTACGGGATAAACCAGGATCGGTTTAAAGGCCCTGGCCTGCGAAGCTGGCAGTTAAGGGAATATTTTGCCAGGATCAAGGCGTTTTTATCGATCATAATAAAGCCAAAACCGCGATACCTGGGAGATAAAATCCCCATACTGGGCGATGGCCGCGCCACCTGGATATAGGGTATCTCTGTCTGCTTAAAAAAAGGTTGACGAAACCTAGCCCATGGGACAAAATAACCTAATGGAACAAGAAACGGAACTACGCAAAAATTCCAGATTCCTGACTGCCGCAAAAGTAACAATAAAAGAGTTTGGCAAGGAAGAATTCCAGCTAAAAGACCTAAGCATAACAGGTTGCAGGATTGAATACCCTTTAGACGTAGAAATATTGCTGGATATGCGTTTTTCCTTGAAAATAATCCCCGAAAAGGAATCAAAAATCCATTCTTTTTCAATAATCGCGCAAGCCAGATGGATACGGGTAAGCGTCAATTCATGCGAAGCAGGATTTATGATAAGTGAATCTCCAAAAGGAAAACAATTTCAGAACTATGTTGACTATCTTTCCTGGCGCTATTCCCAGGGAAAAAGCATGATAAGCGAGGACATTTCAGAGCCCCCCTCTTTAATATGAAAAGGATTCCCTGAAAAAGTTTAAGAATGTTAACGGCTGTAGCCTTATGCGCGGTAGGCGCTGAAAAAATTGTCTCAAATGAACTGCGAAAGCTAAATTTAAGTGTAAGCGAAAGCGGGTTTGGCCGCGTTCGTTTTAAGGCGGATCTGGACGGTCTTTACCGCTGCCTTATTGGCCTGCGGGCCGCGGACCGCGTTCTGCTTGAAATAGCCTGGTTTAAGGCCCCCGATTTTGACGCCCTCTTTGAAGGCGTAAGGCAGCAGCCCCTGGAACAATACATACCGCCGGGCATGGGACTCAGGGTGGCCAAGGTAAGGACAAACCGTTCCGTTTTGGGGGCTGAAACCAGCGTGCAGGCGGTGGTTCACAAGGCGGCCGCCGACAGGCTTTGCGCGAAAAGGGGCATAAACCGGCTTCCGGAAAACGGGGAAGAAGCGGAACTGCGCGTATACATCGAAAAAGACCAGGCCTCAATTCTTCTGGATCTTTCCGGGGAACCGCTTTTTAAGCGCGGGTACAGAATAAAGGGGGGAATCGCTCCCCTAAGGGAAACCACCGCCGCGGCAATTATTCTACATTCAGGGTGGAAAAGAAAATTCCCCTTGTACGACCCATTCTGCGGTTCCGGCACTATCGCAATAGAAGCGGCCTTGTACGCCTGGGACATCGCTCCGGGTCTGGGCAGGGCTTTCGCTCTGGACAAGCTTCTTTTGGGCGACAGCAAAGCCTCGCAAAGAATACGGCAGGAATACCTTGAAAAAACTGACTTTTCCCGCCTGGTACGAATAGCGGCCAGCGATTCCGACGCCGCTTCGGCGGCGGCGGCCAAACAAAACATGGAGCGCGCTATCGCCCTTTCGGGAAAACAGGGGCCGCAAAGCCCGCCGGTTTTTAAAGTCCTTCCAATGGAAAAGGCGGAAATCCCCGATACAATGTCCAGCGAACAAGACGAGCCGGGTTTCATAATCACCAACCCGCCCTATGGCCGCCGCCTCTCTGACACCGAAACCGCCGAAAAAACATACTCAGAAATGCGAAAGCTATCTTCCCGCTTTTACGGGTGGAAGCTGGCGGTCATTACCGATAACAGCGGCTTTGAATCGCTTTTCGGCAAGAAGGCCGATTCGTGCAGGGAAATAACCAACGGGGCCATTCGCTCTTATTTATACCAGTATGAGAAACTTGAGGGATAAGTTATAATGGAGAACGCTTATGTCTATAGTTGTTGAACATGAAAAGCGGCGCTACGAAATTCTGGAAAAGGCTTTGGATGTCTTCATGGAAGAAGGCTATGAGGATGTTACTTTTCAGAAAATAGCCGACAGATGCGATATTACACGGACGACTCTGTATATATACTTTAAAAACAAAAAAGACATTTTCAATTTCAGCATCAAACAGCTTCTGCAAATACTGGAAGATGACATTACCGGAATAAAAAAAGAAAGCGGCCTTTCATTAACTGAAAAACTTGTTTCGGTAATGACAGTGATCATCGACCGCCTTGAAGGCAACAGCCGGCTTTTATCGGTTGTTCTGGATTATCTTATCAACAACTCCAACCAGGGCTTCGATCCCGGTTATCAGGTGCGCCGCAGGACAGTCCGCCTGCGCCACATTCTGGCGACCATGCTCATTGAGGGAATCAAAGCGGGCGAATTCACATCCAGCTTAAACGTAAAAGAAGCCAACGAAATGCTTTACAGTTTTATCGAAGCCGCCATCTTCCGCATGGTTGTATTGCGCAGTTCTTCGGTGGAAGAGCTAAAGGAAGCGGTGAAGCTGGCGGTGCGGCGGTTTAGCGCGGGCTGAACAAGGAGCGCTGTCAATGCCAATTTTCATTGTTTTGCCGTTGGCGTTAATCTCATTTATTGTTTTTGTTCTTGGCGTATTTTATCTAATGACACGATGCGGAAAAATAACGCTGTACGTCTGCTTTTTTTTCGTCGCGGTTGGTTTTTTTATCTACACAGCCGGCTTTTTGTCATCCGGTGAAAGAATTGTTGACATACTGTTAGCGGCGTTACGCGGAGTGTTCAGTACCGCGAGAATGTTCTCTTTAGAAGACGATTACGACTTTCTGGCTGAAATAGAAGGAATAGAATGGCTGACAGATAATAAATGGATGCAAATCCTTTTTTGGTTTAGCCATATATCGGCGTTGGCTCTGATACAAGCCGCGTTAATTTCCCTGTTTGGCCGTAAGTTAATTGACAGCTTCCGTCTGTGTTTAGGGCCTCATAACGAAGTTTACATTATCAAAGGGAGCGATAAAAACGCTTTTTTATTGGCCGAGAATATCGTTACCCATGACGGGGAACAAAAACAACCGGATAAAAAGCGGCTTATTGTATTTCTACTTGAGGAAGATGGGGACGAGAAAAAAATCCATGAAAGCGCCGCCCGCTTTGACGGTATTGTACAGCCGCTGGATATGGATCATGACTTTTTATACTACCTAAATAAAGCCAGACTGGGAAAACGGAACTGGCCCCGGAAGGAAAAGAAGTACAATATAGTCCTGATGCCAGGAAACGAATCCGCGCCAGAAGACGCGCGTCTTACAGCGGAATTCGCAAAAAGAAAATACGTAAAACCAGAAAACCTGGATATTTTCGTATTTGCCTCATCGGAATGGAACAGGGAAAAAATTGAGGAAATAACACAGGCAAAAGACGGCGACCAACGCAAATATCCATACATATTACATATTATCAACGAAGTGGACTTGTTGGTACGGCAGACGCTTAAAAATCATCCGCCGTTTGAATGTCCGGGGCTTGGTTTTTCAGGCGCTGTGGCTTCGCGCGACTTCACTGTAATGATACTTGGCTTCGGCGCGATTGGTCAGTCCGCGTTTTTACATCTGGTGATGAACGGGCAGTTTGTCGGGAGCCGTATGCGCGCTGTGATTATTGATAAAAATATGGACGATTTGCGCGATTGTTTTTTGCATCGTTATCCGGAATTAAAGCTTTGCTGTGATATGGAGTTTAAAAGCTTTGACATTCAAAGTGAAAAATTCTTCACGCTGTTAAATGAAAAAAGCAACGTGGATTATGTAGTTATTGCTTTATGCAACGATGAAATAAACAAACAAACGGCGCTGGATGTAAAGCTTCACTATGAACGCAAGGACAAGCCTCTTCCGTTTATTGCCGTTTCAGAAAAAACCGGAGGCCTGCATGAAGCAAAACAGGATGAAAAAATATTCACCTTTGGCTGCCGCGAGGATACATACAAAGAATCGGTAATAATCCGCGAGAAATCTGACCGTATGGCAAAGGCGGTAAACGATGTTTATAGGGAAATGTACGGAGGACAGCCCTGGCATGAACTTGACTGGTTCTTACAGGAAAGCAACCGGGCCTCCGCGGATTTCATTCCCGCCATGCTCAAACTGGCAGAGCTCGACGAAGAAGAGGCGATAAATAAAGATAAACTCACTGATGACAGTTCTCTCTCGGAGATTCTCGCCGAGACCGAACACCTCCGATGGATGGCCTTTCACGCGGCGATGGGATACCTTCCCATCGCCCCGGAGGAAATGCGTAAACGTTTTAAAAATTACACCGGCAAAATAAATTCCAAAGATCATTTGGATTTTACCCGCAGGGATATAAAATTCAGGCTGCATGCCTGCCTCGTGCCATGGAATAAATTGGACAAGGTTAGCGAGGTTTACAGGGAGCTGGAACAAATCGCCGGTAAAAAACCTGTGCGGGATTTTAAAAAGGATGACCGCAATATAATTGAAAACATACCTAAGTTTTTGAAAAAGGCAGATAATATACAAACGTGAAAAAGCGCATAAAAATATTTGCCGCCTTTGACAAAGACACAGAAGAAGACGTGGTACGCTTCGGGGATTTTCTCTGCGGGCTCAACGCCCAATACGCTGAAGGCGAGTTTTTCGTTTTTAAAAGCGAAAAGGAGCTGTGCGAATCCCTTGAACAGTCAGAAGAGCAAATTGACGAAGAGCTTGATACCTGCGAATATTTCCTGCTTATCCTGGGCGGCAAAAACGACGAGTTTGCCCTGGACAAGCTTAACCGCGCAATAGAGCGCTACGCGAAAACGCACGGAAATCCCGACGTTCACATTTTCGTCAACGCCGCCAACAAAAACGCTGACAAGGTAATAAGCTTTTTCGCCTCTGAGCAATACGAGCACTATGTCGAGCAATACAAGCACCACGACACGCTCAAGGCCAAGTTCCTGACCTGGCTCAGCGCGAAGCAGAAGGACTTTGCCTACGAAGTAGACAAGGACATTTACGGCACTCCGGTCATAAAAGTGGGCGGCGTTCCGGTAAGTAGCCTGCTGGATTTTGACGCCCTGCTCAACAACGAGGACTATCAGGACGCGAAGAAAAAGCTGATCAGGAAGCAGGCAGAGCGTGAAAGCCGCAGGAAAGAATTGCTGGAAGCGGAAGGCGAAGAACGCAATGATCTATGGGACGACATAAGCGCGGTGGCAAAAGAGATTGAAGAGCTTCAGGACAAAATAGCGGCGATGGAAAAGGACACGCTTGCGCTGTACCAGAACTACGCCAAAATGACCCTGGCAAGCGGCTATAACGCGAGGCTTAAACGCGCCCTTGAATGTATAGAGCGCGGGGAATTGGACAGGGCGAAAAGGGTTTTGGACCCGGACGGGAGTATAAGCAATTTAAAAGCGTTAGTAAACGAGAATGAAGTATTAACCGCGAGGATAGAGGCCAATAAAAAGATTGCAGAACAGGAGATAAATATACTTTTCGCTGAGATAGATCGGCTTAAACTGGACACAGGAAACAAAAACCGATTTGCGGAAATAGAGAAGTGTTATGCCAACATTGAGCATTTCCAGGAAAAGCTTGGCCTGGAGATGACAGTTTTGTTTGCTTACGCTAAGTTTCTGGCTGAGCAGAATAAACACAACGCGGCCATGGAAAAATATGAGCTGTTGTTAGCGATGCTTCGAAAACAAACGGAAACCAATCCCGACACGTACTTGTCGGACGTAGCCTTAACGCTGAATAATCTGGCTCTTTTGCAGAGAGATACAAACCGCTATAAAGAAGCCGAAGCAAATTATACAGAAGCTTTAGAAATCAGACGAAAACTTGCGGAAACCAATCCCGATGTTTATTTAACAGACCTGGCAGATGTACTGAATAATTTGGCTCTACTACAAAGAGATACAAACCGTTATACAGAAGCAGAAAGCGCTTATGTTGAAGCACTGCAGATTAGACGAAAGTTGGCGAAAAACAACCCCGATGTTTATTTACCGGACCTTGCAAAGACGCTGAATAATATGGCTATGCTGCAATATAAAAACAACTTTCATAAAGAAGCCGAAAACGCTTTTACAGAATCATTGCAGATTAGACGAAAACTCGTCGAAACTAATCCCGATGCTTCTTTACCGCATTTGGCAGATACGTTGAATAATTTGGCTGTTCTGCAAAGCAAAATCCGACGTTATACAGAAGCAGAAGACAACTATGCCGAAACGCTGGAAATCAGACGTAAACTCGTGGAAGCTAATCCAGCGGTTTATTTACCATATTTGGCAACGGCGCTGAATAATTTGGCTAATCTGCAAAGCGATACCAGGCGTTATACGGATGCCGAAAACGCCTTTACCGAAGCGCTTGAAATGCAGCGAAAATTGGTGGAAACCAACCCGGATGTTTATTTACCGAATTTGGCAAATACGCTGAATAATTTGGCTAATCTGCAATATTCTACCAACCAATATAAAGAAGCAGAAAGCACCCATGCCAAAGCGCTGGCAATCAGGCGTAAACTCGCGGAAGCCAATCCCGATGTGTATTTACCGGATTTGGCAAAGGCTCTGATTAGTTTAGGTTATCTGCAAAGCAAAACCGGACGCTATACAGAAGCTGAAAACACCTATACAGAAGAATTGGAATTCAGGCGTAAACTCGCAGAAGCCAATCCCGACGTTTATTTACCGAGTATGGTAAATACATTTGGTAGACTAATCAAAGTAAAAGAAAAACTGTCAAAAAACGACGAAGCCGAAGAATTGAAAAAGAAACTTGCGGAAATTGAAAGAGAGGCGAAAAAATGAAACAGGACCCCATTGAAAATGAAATCAAAGTTTTTTTGGCCTCATCGTCAGAGCTGGACCTTGAACGGGCGCATATCGGCGATTTGTTTAACGACATAAATTCGCTGATTGCGGATACGGCTGTCAGGGTACGCCTGCTTAAGTGGGAGGTTTTTGATCCGATGTTTAAAGGCGAGCGGAAACAAAGCGAATATGACCAGCAGGTAAAAAAAGCCGATATCTTCATTGCGTTGTTTCGTTCAAAGGCCGGGAAATACACACTGGAAGAGGTTGATGTCGCCACTGCCGCGCGCGCGCAAAACCAAAGGCCCCGGGAGTTGTACTGCTTTATCCAGGACTGGCAGGAAAAGCGCGAGTTTGACGTGGAAGAATTAAAAACAAACTTGAGCGCGAATTATATTACGGATTCATTTGTTGATACTAAAGATTTAAAGCATAAGCTAATAAAAATTCTTTCGCCGTGCCTTTGCGCCAGCGGCGTATCCGTAACTGAGACCGATAAATTTATTCAAATAGGTTCTGTCAATATTTTAAGAAAACAGGAAGGCTTTTATGTACAAACCTAATCCTATTGATACTTCAAAAATATCACTCAGCGGCGATATTACGGCGTTGAGCGAAATTTTGGCCAGGAATACGCATGAAGTCTGGGCCGCGGGCCGCGTTAAAGAGGGCTGGACATACGGTGATACACGGGACGATAAAAAGAAACAGCATCCCTGCCTTGTTCCCTATGACGAACTCACGGAATCGGAAAAGGACTATGACCGCGCGACCGCTATAGAAACACTCAAAGTTATAATGGATCTTGGCTTTGATATTAATAAGGGTTTAATAGAAAGCCGCCAGAGCGTCAGAAAATTTAAAACCGACAAACCCGTTACAAGGGAACAGCTTAACAATCTTCTGGAAGCGGCAATGTTCGCGCCCTCGGCCTGTAACACACGCCCGTGGGAATTTATCTCGATCACTAAACGGGAAACCCTTAACGCTATTGCCAGTGTTCATCCTTTCGCTAAAATGTGTGAAACCGCTACAGCGGCTATTATTGTGGTGGCGATTCCCCAAACCGCCAATGTGCCTGAAGGCTATTTCCCGCAAGATTGCGCCGCGGCAACACAGAACATACTTCTGAAAGCCGTCTCTATGGGGCTTGGCGCTTGCTGGTGCGGCGTTTATCCAAAGGAAGCACGGATAAGCTCTATTCGTAATCTCTTAAATATACCTGAACCGAAAATCCCCTTCAATGTCATCGCGATTGGAATTCCGGATGAATCTCCTGTAAAAAGGGGTTTTTTCGAGGAAGCAAAAGTAACGTACATTGATTAGGTAACGCTTTATTGTTTTATCAACACCAGATGCCGCTCTTCCGCCAGAAAAGGCGCTTCCAGTGGAATCGCTTCCCACGACAGGTTTTGCAAGCCGCTCATCTCTTCCTCTATTGCCTGCCTTCTGCCCTTGTACGCGGCGAGGAACCCGGACGGCTTAAGTAAAGCAAAGAGCCCCTTTAGGAGAGCGCTGTCCAAAGGCTTGAAAGCCCTGAACACTATCAAGTCAAAGCTGTTTTCGACAGCCGTGGCGATTTTTTCCATTTCGGCTTCTTCGACTGCAACATTCGTCAGACCAAGCACGGCGACGGCGTCTCTTAAAAACCCGGCGCGTCTTCCCATCCGCTCAACCAGGGTAAAGGCCGCGTTTGGCAGGCATACGGCAAGAGGAATCCCCGGCAGGCCAGCGCCGGAGCCGATGTCCGCTACCTTAAAACTCGCGCGGTCTTTAAAAAGACCGCAGATAATGTTTAACGGAGCCAGGGAATCGAGAATGTGCTTTACTATTAATTCCTGGCGATCCTTTACCTTTACAAGGCCGTAAGCCGGGTTGAAGAGTTCTATTTCTTCTATGTAGCGCTCAAGCAGTGGGAGAATCCGGCTTTCGCTTTGGCCTAATTTGGCAAGCCCCTCTTTAAGCAGGGCACTATCAGCCTGCAACATCTAAAACCCTACTCCGAAAAAATCTCACAAAGGCACGGAGTAACACAAAGGCCACAAAGGAAAATCTAAGAATTTATAGATTCTGTATATTCCTCCGTGTTCTTTGTGTACTTTGCGCCTACCTTCGGTTCTTAGCCGTGAGAGCTCTTTTGGGGTCGATCTCTTTTTTATGTTAATACACATGACATTACCCATCCAGCGTAACCTTTTTCTTTGCCCATTCAGGAAGAAATTCCTCGGGATTGCCGGCAAGAACGTTCACAAGAAGTTCAGCGGCGGTATCAAGAACCTTGTCCAGAATTTCTTTTTCTGCGGCGGAGAAGTCTGAAAGCACCCAGTCGATAACCTCCATGCCGTCAGGAACGGGCCTGCCTATGCCGATTCTGACGCGCCAGAAGTCAGCGCTGCCCAGCGACGCTTTCATGGAACGAAGCCCGTTATGGCCGCCAAGACCTCCGCTGAATTTAAGCGAGACAACTCCCAGGGGCAGTTCCAACTCGTCATGAACCACGATGACAGCGTCTGTTTTTATTTTGAAAAACCCAGCGGCCTGGGATACGGACTCGCCTGAAAGGTTCATGAAAGTCAGGGGCTTAATAAAATGAACGCGCCCGTTAAAAACAGCGTAAAATCCCTTGAATTTTTTTTGCCACTTGAGGTTTGAATTTATTATTGGCTTTTCGGCCAGTAAAAAACCAGCGTTATGCCGATTATGGGAATATTCCTTCCCGGGATTCCCCAGGAACGCCACAAGTTCGATCATCTATTCTTTTAGTTATAAGTCTTCCCGCCTGGTAACTATCCGGCTTATAAGGCCGTATTTTACGGCTTCTTCGGCATTCATCCAGAAATCGCGGTCTGTGTCTTTTTCTACCTGCTCAAAGGGAATTCCGGTTTCATCGGAAATCAGCTTGTTGATTTTCGCGCGGAGCTTTTCCAGTTCCCGCGCGTGAATCTCAATGTCGGTGGCTACTCCCCGAATTCCCGACAAAGGCTGATGGATTAGATAGTGGCTGTTGGGCAGGCCGACGCGAAACTCCTTGGGACTCGCAAGCTGAATAATTGCCGCCGCGCTCGCGACAAGTCCCATGCCTATTGTCCAAACCTTCGGTTTGACAAAGCGGATCATGTCAAAGATGGCGTATCCGGCATCCGCGTCTCCTCCTGGGGAATCAATAAATATGCGAATGGGATCGTCCCCCATATCCTCAAGGAGAATCAACTGCCTAATCGTTTTCTCCGCCAGGTCCTTGTTTATCTCGCCGGAGAGCGTTATCGTCCGGGTTTTTAGCATCCTGGTTATAAGCGGATCATGCGTTTCCTGCTTTGCTTCTTCCTCTTCCCTTTCTTCTTCTTCCACAACATAACTCCTGTTTATTTGTCTTTTAAATATATTCTCTGGGTACCCGTTTGCCTATACCGCAGGTAATTTCGTAGGGGATGGTTTTGGCTTTTACGGCTATGTCGGCGGCGGTAAGAAAACCCGGCCCGAAGACAACAGCTT